>Ga0247727_10003504_pt1 | contig 34619 bp, 29 predicted proteins | sample WisWelCaveWW1625_FD_202498 | JGI IMG/M metagenome (GOLD analysis project Ga0247727, IMG submission 202498) | Biofilm microbial communities from Wishing Well Cave, Virginia, United States - WW16-25 | ecosystem: Environmental > Aquatic > Deep subsurface > Groundwater > Cave microbial mat | place...
GATCGATAGGGTTACGCGTTAGAATGAATACGAAGATCAGTATTGAAGAACACGGAAAACTTGTTTCATTATCTGATAGATTGAAATCTAAAGAAGATTAGTTAGAAACTAATAATGACTAGACTCTACGTCCCCTTCTTCCACCAGGCTTTCTTGTTGTATCATGTGGTATTGGCGTAACATCATCAATTCTTCCAATCTTAAAGCCAGCTCTTGCAAGTGCCCGTATTGCTGCCTGTGCACCAGGACCCGGTATCCTTGCTCCTACGCCTCCAACAGCTCTGACTCTAATATGCAGTGCTGTTATGCCCTTAGTCTTTGCAGTTTCCGCAACCGCGACCGCAGACTTCATTGCAGCATATGGAGATGATTCGTATCTATCAGCAGTAACATGCCTTCCTCCGGAGCTTATGCCAATAGTTTCTGCACCGCTAAGATCGGTTATATGCACTATGGTATTGTTGTAACTACTGTAGATATGTGCAATACCCCATCTATCTTTGGTAATGTCTTCTCCTTCGGACAACGAAATCACACTCTTCCTAGGGTATAAAAAATGTTATGATCTTGCAAGGTGCTCCCAACCACGTTTTTCAATTTTGATCCTCTTGTCTTTTTCAATCATGAAGACTCCACTTCCCTTCTCTACGGTACCGAGCACAAACAATTTACACCTAGACTTTCTTGCCAATTTTTTCACTCTTGTGAGATAACGCTTTGGTATTGTTGCAACAATTTCATATTCTTCACCGCCCTGCAAAATAAGCTTGTTGAAGTTGTAGCGATTTCTCCTAGCAAATTCTCTGATTTCTTTAGTAGCTGGCAATTCATTCACCACGAATTTTTTTCTACTCTGCTTACTAAGTTCATGCAGTGTAATGGCAAGCCCATCACTCGAGTCCATGGTCGATGTAGCATATCTTGCAAGTAACCGACCAAAATCCAACCTAGGTCTAGGCATGAGAACTGCTTGCACAGCTTTATTTCTGAATTCTTTACTTGCTTTTGGTTTTCTTTTCAGAATCGCAAGTCCTGACGCAGAATAACCAAACGCACCTGATGTAACTATCAAATCACTGTTCTTGGCTCCAGAGCGTTTCACTATATGCTCGGAAAGGCCAATCATGCAGCAGTCAATTACCAGTTCCTTTCCTTCGTTAGTGTCGCCACCTATTATATTTACATTAAATTCTCTTTCCGTGCTCTTGAATCCATTAGTTAGAGCAACGATTTCCTTTTCTGTAAAATCCTTTGGAATAGCAAGAGATACAAGGGTTGCAAGTGGTCTTACACCTTTGCATGCAAGATCGCTCAAACTAGAAACTATACTCTTCCTAGATATCTGCGACAAACTCATTTGTTTGGGCGCATCGGTGCTCTTGACCAGCATGTCGCACTTGAATACCAAAAATTTGTTTCCAAATGGTATGGTAGCAACATCATCATTCCATAGTGTGCATTTTCTGTGTATTCCAAGCGCTTTTGACATCAGGTCAATTATTTGGCGTTCGCTTAACCTTTTCATACACTTCCCTTATCTTCTGTTCATACAGCTTGTACAAACTTTTAGCCTTCTCTTCATTCTTCGATTCAACAGACACTCGCATTGAATGCTCCGTGTTCGACCCTCTAATCAGAACCCAAGAGTCATCATCAAAGATACCTTTTGCACCATCTAGATGGTCGACAGAAGAACATTCATGCTCAAGATCTTCAATGATGCCGTCCAATATCATGTTATGCAGATTCGAATCCGCACTTACCTTGCTTCTGATCAGATGATATTTGGAAGCTATCTGTAGACATTCATCGAATCTCTTGTTCTTCAGAATGCTTGTGATCATTGCAGAAGCAAGCATGCCGTCCCTACACATGTTAAAATCGCTCATGATGAAACCGCCGCTGCTTCCCTCGCCTCCAGCAATAATTTTGTTCTGCAGCATAACATTGATTACATTCGCTTCCCCCACTTTCGAATAAGTCACATCACAAGTGTTTGCAGAGGCAAGTTCCTTTACTGCGCTACTCGTGTCGGCGCTTATTACTATCTTCTTTACCCCCAGCTCGATAGCCTTTGAGACGCATAACAACAGCGTCGTGTCAGGGCTGAGTTTTTGCCCATTTTTGTCAACCACAACTAGTCTGTCGCCGTCAAGGTCAAATGCAAAACCCACATCACATTTGGAACTGACAACCAAATTCCTTAGATCAACAAGTTCATCGCTCGTAGGATCTGGTGTTCTGGATGATTCGCCATGTACATCGTTTATTGCTTTAACATCACAGCCAATCTTTGTTAAAACCGTACTAGCGTAACCGCTTGCAGCTCCGCCAGTTGTGTCAACGGCAATTTTTGAATTACCATCAACTATTCCTATTAACTTGGAAAGTTCCTCTACATAATTCGAGGTTATACTGAACTCCTTCGCTATAGACTTGACATCAAACTTGTTTGTAAGTAATTTTTGCATCTCCTGCAGCTCATGCTCAAATATGCCTCTGCCATCGAGGATGAACTTTAGTCCATTCCATTCCAAGGGGTTATGTGATGCTGTAATGACCAAACCTGCGCCGTATATGCGTGCTTCTCTGAACGCAAACGGTGTAGGCGCTATGCCTAAGTTTTGTACATCGATACCCTGTTCCATTAGAGCGGCACTAGCAGTTTCACCAATGATCCTGCTAGATGACCTTGTATCTCTTACTAATACACAAGTATTTTTTTTGATCATGTTGGAGAAAGCCCGAGAAAACTCAAGTATATGTTGTAATGATAAATCTCCATCAAATATTCCCCTAACACCAGAAATGGAAACCTTCACACACTCGATCTCCAAAGGCTTATTATAAACTCTACATGATTTGCGTTAGCCCCGATGGCTCAGCCTGGTAGAAGTTTTGAACTGCCGAAAGCGAGCGCCTCGTAAGCGCTAAGTCGCGGGATCGAAGCCCGCTCGGGGCTTCCAAAAGATAGTGAACTTTGAAGTGGGATAGTGATTTTACCTTAATGAACTAGCACGCGCTCCTGTGTAAAAATTGCTCTAGGGGGGGCTATATAAAGGATATATGGAAAGCTAAAAATCAGGAAAGAATTTCGGAACGCTAATTGTGTATCTATATGCAGTGGAATACCTTCCACTCTTCTCATAAAGAATTTCCTTCAATATCTTTATCGAAATAATTCTTAGTATGTATGGTTGAAAGTTTGCAGAAACCTAAACTCTTGAAGAGAGATTTTGAGAAGAGCTACGATCCCCTTGGTTGTATAGCATTTGTTAAAGGATGCATTGTGAATAACAAGCTGTAATAGGATCGTTGGACAAATCAAGAATGATATTATGAAGGGAAATACTCGCTACCACGATGTACACCACAACAACAACTACGCATTTCAGGTTTCATCGATCGAGTTTCTTATTAATTTCCTAAATGCTTGTTTGAAACAATTTTCATGGAACTGCTCAGCTATATGAATCATCGATAAATGTTCTTCAGGAGAAGTCTGAATAGCTTCCTTAACTTTAGTCAAACACTCCTCAAAACTATCATATCTCCACTTCTTAGGTACAAATTCCCTTGGCCCTCCTGAATTATGCACTACTGGAATACATCCTGCAGCCATTGCTTCAACAATCGAGATCCCGAAGCCTTCATCGTTAGCAGCATGCAAATATACCCCGCAGTGCCTAAGTATAGCCGCTAGCTCACGCAGAGGGACTTGGATGTGTAATTTGATCCTTTCATGAGCGGGACTTTTTTCGATGCGTGATTTGATAAACTCAAGATAAGCATCATTTTCTCTATCCCCCACAATGTGAACTTTACAATTAGCTACTTTCTCAGCAATATAGATCCCCGTCTCCAATCTTTTATACGGTTCAAACCGTGCCACGAGAGCAACCGAGTTATTATCCTTCGCTAGTATGTCATCTGTATTGCACCTATACTCATCCACGTCTACTGGTGGATAGATAACCTCTGAATTTGCTTTCCAGCGTTCAATTAAGGAATTTCTAACATAATTGCTTGTTGCTATTATCCGTGCACCTTCGAGCATCTTATCCAGTTTCCGAGTTACTAATGGATTTAAAGATCTAGCGCAGATTTTTTTAATGTAATGCATATCTTTCCTATCTTTATCAATTGGTACCGTTGGCGGACTACCTATATACATTATCAGATTGGCGTTCTTATTTAGCTTAACGAAGGGGAAGCAGTATGCTGTAGTATTTACATAAAGATCAGCATCTACCCCAAAATTCACGTTCCTAAAGACAGATCTAACAAAGTCAAATTCAGGCCCTCCAAGCCTGAACCTCGGCATCTTGAAATCTAATATTTCTAGCTTCCTGCCAAGAGTCTGCGAGATAACATCCTTGTTTGGAGGAGAATTCGAACATAAATAGACTTGAAAACCTAAGCTGTTCAACAATTCTATTACCGCAACAGCAACTCTTTGCAAACCTCCAGTATTTGGGAAATTCTGGATAACACAAGCCTTCAAATATCATCAGCTGACTTTCAACTTTGAAATACCAGCATCAAGTGGAACATCCCAGATCTTGGAAACATTATGGTAAATCCTTCTTCGCAAACTGGTTGCATTGGTTGCCTTTACAAGCGACATATTTCTTCCAAAGATCATTTTCATGACTTCGAAAGCCTCAGCATGAGAAACTAATTGGTTATTACGGCTTTGCAAGGCTCTATATTCTGCGAGTAATTTTGCCGCTTTGTTAAAATCATAATTCTTATTGTTCTGTGATGCAAAACACCGTAGCAACGAGCATTTATCATCAATTGTGTCTGATATATCTACATAGACTTGCGTGTTGAAACGCTTTGAGAGAGGATTTTCATATGCTAATACAGTAGGAACCTTTCTTGCAGCCTCAGCGCTGGATATGGATACAGCTCTATGGTCATGGTGTGTATCATGTACTGAGTGAGTGAAAACCAAATCGGGATCGCATTTACTGATCACCCATTCTATATGATAAATTAGTTCGGGGCTGGACACAAGCTTTGAATCTGGAAAATTATCAAGCCATAATTTCTTTGCACCCAAGTATTTGGCTGCGGCAAACAATTCCCTGATCCTTTGTTGTGCATCGCCGCCAACCTCTCCTCTGGAAACCACGTACATATAGACATCATGCCCATCTCGGGCAGAACGTACGAGGGTTCCTCCGCAACCTATCTCGATATCGTCTGGATGGGCTCCTATTGCTAATATATTCACAGGCGGAGAACCTTCTGGTTGATATTTTAGAAATGTGTCACTTCTATTATGTATTTCCCAATATTAGTTGGGAAGCAAAGACGCCTATCTGAATCTAGCTCGTGGTGCTAATCATTGGTGAAGACTGCAGGATGTCGACTTCAATAACCTCCTGTCACAACAATGTACCTCAAATTACATAATCTTATTATAATTTTGCAGTAGCGTGCCAGATGTACAAGGGAGATCGTTGAATATTTGCATGGAGAAGCGAAGTCATTATTCATAATACCTCCTTCTACTGCTTACCGACAGGAAGGATTAGCCTATTGGAAAAAGTATAGAACATACAGTGAATATAACTACTTAGGTTCTGGAATTATTCCTTTTTTAAAGAAGCAACATTTTGAAGAGGCCCTTAGGCTCACAAAGAACTTTTTCCATAAATGCAATGTTATAGATTTCGGATGCGGTGATGGTATATTCTTATACTCCTTAGCTAGGCATTTTACCAACGTTATTGGGGTTGACTACAGTCCTAGTTCTATTGAAATTGCCTTAAAGGTTGTTGCTCAGCTGTGCTTAGGCAATGTGAAATTGATTTGTAATAATAAACTATCTATGGATTATGTTAAGACCAGTATGACAGAAAATTACCATATCATGTATTTGCTAGAAACTTTAGAGCACGTAGGCGATAATGCGATGCTATACAAATCCAAGATCAATTTTCTTAAAGAACTATTCACATTGCTGGATGACGGTGGCTTGATAGTCATTTCGGTTCCCAAAATGAGCGGAATATCTTTCCTGATTCAACGATTCGGGCTAATGACATTTCGCATGCATAGGGAGCCGATATCGATTATTAATCTATTAAAGGCATCTTTACTTGAGGATACGAGCGATTTGGAAAAACAATGGAATGGAGGTCACTTGGGCTTCAACCACAAAAAGTTAGAAGCTTACCTCAGAGATGAATTTCAAATTGTGAAAAAGAAAAATCTTTTGTTTCAAGTTCTATATGTAATAAGAGAGCGCAATTAGCTTAGTTGTATGCCAAGAGAAAGCAGGGGCGTGCTAGCCATATTTGATCTCTACTTGCTATCTCTACTTGCTATATCAATCACAGCTCCACGCCAGTAGGTGGGACATATGTTGGTAGTCGTTCACTCTGTCTGTTTTATTGGTGGGCGTGCTGCACTTCATAGATGATAGGGCTGTATTTGATATTAATATAATATATCCAGTCCTGATATTTGAATGAAACAATCAAGAACTAAATCATGCGCGGGAATCTAGGCCGCTGAACTCCTTTATTAATTGCCATTTTCACTTGTTCGCCAGTCTATTGGAGTGAATACCTCGTTCTTACTTGTCGGAGAAAACCCCTGAGTTACACTCCCACCTATTAGGTAAATATTTCCATCCACCGCGGCAGAGGCTAGGCCATGTCTAGCTGTAGGCATGCTATCTCTAATTATCCACTTGTTCAATGATGGTATATACTGTTCATTGTTATCGAATGCTCTGACTGGGTTTTCGCCACCGAATACATAAATGCTATCTGGTAAAGATACAGCAGTTATTCCTGCTCTGTAAGACGGTATAGGTGCTTTTGTTGACCATTCATCCTTTTCAGGATCATATTCCTCGTTAGCGTTAACGTTAGCCCACAAACTTCCCTGTCTTCCTCCGATGACATACAACTTACCATCAACTACACCTGATGCATGGTGATCCCTAGCTGTCGGCATCGGGGTCTTGCTGACCCAGGTGTCCGTTGCAGGATCATATGCTTCGTTAACACTCAATGGATCATCGTTCCAGCCCCCCACAACGTAAAGTATTCCATTGATAAACTGTGCTGTTACGGAACTCCTAGCCGTCGGCATATCTTTTCCGCGTGTCCATTCGTTCGTATCTGGATCATAGATGAACAAGGTATTGGAAACTCTGAAGTCTGCCGTGAAGCCTCCTATAACATATAACTTAGCTTGGTAAGATGCAACGCCAACATGATCTAATGCTATGGGCAATTCTTTTACTTCTGACCACGTGTTGCTTTTGGCATCATATACCTCTACTTTGTCTGTAGCAAGAGTGCTTGCATCGTGCCCTCCCACAAGATAGATCTTGTTCTCTATAACCCCTGCCACAGGTTCGTCTCGTGGTGTAGGCATATCAGCTGCGATCGACCATTCATTTGCACCTTCAGGGATGTACCAAGCAGAGGACGATTCGAAGCGATCTCTATCCGCATAATCTGTTACTTGCAGTGCAAATATTCCTGTTGAGTAACCGTAGCTATAGAATATCGTAAATGTAGGAACCACTACAACCGCGATGATCATACATGCGGAAATCAAAGCTTTCTTTCTTGATACGAAATGAATTCCCAAATTTTCTCTAACACGTGTTTTGCAAAGCAATACAAGAAGCACCGCTCCTACAGCAGTATAGGCAAGTACACTCATGACTTTAATCGAATTTGTGGAACCAATAGTGACGAACCAACCTTCGATGAGCGTAAAGATCGTCACTGCACCTAAAGCTATATGTAGTAACGAAATCACTACCGCGATTTGCCATGTGCGTCTTCTCCCCCTTGGTAAGTAGTACGCAATCAGAACATTTGCGATTCCCATTCCTACAAGTACACCAATAGCTGATAAAATAATTGGTAATAGATCTTCGTATCCATAGCGGTCCATGTATGATGGATTGGTAGCAATGATCCCGGCAACCAATCCCGCAAGTAGCTCAATAGTACCTACAATGAGCCAAATCAATCTTAGCCTGCTTACCGTTTGTGTTGCCTTTGGAGTTGGAACAGAGGAATGTGTTAAAGGCTTTGATGAATCATCTGGTCTTCCTTCCATAAATCGTCATTCTATTTTGTTGAGAATCTGTATTATTCGTATTTAAGATCTAAGTAATTCGTGTTACATAACACATAATTATCTTATTCGCAAGACTGCAGTTCGAAAGGAAGAGTTTGCGCAATTATTTTCAGTTAATATCGTCTATCTAGTTTCTGGTGTTCGGGTTTGTCATGCGTATCTGTATAAGATATTACGTCTTCCCAAGAGATATCTGTAAAGTCTGAATACAAGAATTCCCACTCCTCTAGGCAGGAGAGCTACAAGCTTTGCCGCATGTGGCCTCCAAACTAGACCTTGGTTATGCTTCCTAAATTCCTTCATAAGCTCGTTCCAAGCTTCTTGTCCATGTAGTTTAACGTATTTCTGTCTTACAATATCTCGTAACCTAATGACTTCCTTGGCATTCTCAATAGCGTTGGTGTATGACAACTGTCTGTTATGGATCCTATACCTCACAAGGAGCTTTGAACATTTATGAAACATAATGCCGTGAATAATGCACGCATGCAAGAAAAAATCCATGTCGCTCGTGGCTCTTATCGACGTGTCAAATGGTTCTACCTCTTCAAAGACGTTCTTATGAACAAGTATGCAATTCGGGTTTATGATGCTGTTAAAAGCATTATTCCAGAGTTTTGACGCAAAATTCAGATAGGATGTATAGTTTTCGCTCGTAACTACTCCAATATTACTTCCATGGATATCTATACCACTATAATCCGAGTACACTATCCTAGCATTCTTTTCGTTAGCACACTTCACAAGTTCCTCTACGGCATTTTCCTCCAGAATATCATCAGAATCCAACCACTTGAACCACGTTCCTAGCATCTCTGCTACACCTCTTTTGAGTGCAGAGGCATGTCCTCCGTTTTCCTTGTAGATGTACCTAATCCTATCGCCATAGCTAGCACAAATTTTAGCTGTGTCGTCTGTAGAACCATCATCAATTATTACTACCTCAATATTTGGATATGTTTGACGCAGGGCAGAGTCTATCGTTTCTCGTAATAATTCACTTCTGTTATACACTGTTATGACAATGCTTACAGGTTCTACGATTTTATGTTTATCCATTCAGATACTAGCAAATCTTCCACTAGGAAGATATCTGCATTATGTAATATGACTTATAGAATCATCGTTAGATGGTCTTGTAACTTCATATAGATATGTAGGTACTGTCACCCAATACGAACTTCATTCCTTTCGGAAGATGATTTCCATTAGATGTTATCTTGGAGTCCTTTCCTATAATGCTGTCAACTATTCTATTTCTGCAATCTATCACTGCGCCCTCCATAACTATGCTATTCTCTATTTTGGATCCAACGATCATGCAGTTATCCCCTATGGCAGTATAAGGACCCAAATACGTGTTAGAGCCGATTTCGCAGTTGTTCCCGATTATTACGGGTCCTCTGATACGACTATTCTCTATCTTTGTTCCCTTGCCGATGGAAACGCTACCAACAATTCCTGAATGATCATCTATGCTACCTTCAACTGATGTTGATAGATCCTGCAAAATCAACTGATTGGCTTCCAGTAAATCTTCTGGTTTGCCTGTATCTTTCCACCAATCCTGAACTGATCTTACAGTTACGTTTTTTCCATGATCCACAAGATATTGAATAGCATCAACTATCTCCAACTCATTTCTCCATGATGGTTTGATATTCTTCACAGCCTCAAACACACTTTCGTTGAATACATACACTCCAATAACAGCAAGATTACTTTTCGACTCCTTAGGTTTCTCGATCAATCTCAATATCTTACCATCCTGCATTTCGGCAATACCATAGAGTGATGGATTCTTAACTGGTTTTACCGATATGACGCAATCAGCCTTGTTCTCCATAAACGCCTGCACCATTAATTTCGCACCTTCTCTGAGGAGATTGTCCCCCAAATACATGACAAAAGAATCATCGCCTATGTATGGTTCTGAAACCAGAACAGCATGTGCCAAACCTCTAGGCTCCGGCTGTTCTATGTATTCCACTTTTGCACCAAAATCAGATCCGTCACCTATGGCCTCTCTAACACCCTCCTTGATGGGTCCTAAAACAACGAATATTTCCTTTATACCTGCATTTACCAAATGTTGAAGACCATACAACAGCATAGGTTTGTTTGCTATTGGTAGCATATGCTTGTTCCCGGTGAAGGTTAGTGGCCTAAGCCTAGTTCCGTGCCCACCAGCTAGAAGTAGTCCTTTCATTTTACACTACCTTAATCACAACTTCATCAAATTATACTCAGCTAACAGATGCTTGTACCAGTTAACGGTATATGTTTTCGGCGAGTCAGTAAGCCTTCCGTCCTTTAGAGCATTGTAGATCTCTACGGTAGCATCTCTTGGAGAGTGCAGTGCATCAAACTTTAGCACATCATGGAATTTCTTGAAACTTACTCTATACGATCTATGATCTACGGAACCATACCATTCTATTTCATACGTAGAATTAATAGAATCACCTATTGTCTTAGCTAGATCAAAAAGCTGATAATTCTGTTCATCAGAACCAACATTAAATATCTGTCCGTTTATTGCATCGTGCGAGTTCTCTATAGCAGCCGAATAAGCTCTTGCTACATCGTTGATGTGTATGAATGGTCTCCACTGCTTTCCATCTCTCATTAGTGGGATCTTCTTATTCTTGAAGACTCCCAGTGTCATTCCATTCACTGCAAGATCAAATCTCATCCTTTTAGATAATCCATATACTGTAGCAAATCTAAGCGCAGTAACGGTAAATTTAGAATCGGCTAGAGGCAAGATTTCATTTTCTGCCATAAAATTAGCCGTCGCGTAAGTAGTTAACGGATTTACTGATGTTGTTTCATATGCTAATTCATCTCTGAACCCATAAATGCTACAACTAGAAGCTAAGATGTACTGCTTCACACCATGTTTCTTGCTTACCTTGGCAACTCTAGCCCTTCCCTTATAATTTATATCGAGAGTCAACTGCGGATCTAGTTCACCAGTGGGATCGTTTGACAATGCTGCAAGATCAACGACAGCATCTACACCATTAAGCAAATCAGGGTCAAACCATCGTATGTCATCTTCAATCAGTTCTAAACCTGAATTTGTTGAAATATCATCAAGGGATTCCTTACCAAAGAAGAAACGATCCAAACATTTCACCTTGTACCCTTCATTTAACAAATGATGTACCAAGACAGAACCAATATAACCCGCACCACCCGTGACTAGGATCTGCATTACCAACAACCCCTCATTCCATTAGTTAATGTCAATTAGTTCTCTGAAAGGAAGTCTGTTTTGATTTATTTAACAGATATGTAATTTGAGTTACAACTTTTACACACATTCAGCAGCGATAGTTGTTTTGCATGTAATCATTTGTGTGGGGGGCTGTTCCAATCGTATGACGTATGTGTTCGCGGATCTATTATCCTCGAATCGTTCCAAGGACGTCTCTCCTCATCGGGGTTCTTGTAATCGTAGAGCCTGTTGACAAAGTATAATGTCGATGATGGTTTGTCACTGACAGTTTTCGTTCCATGCCAATAATGTCCAGGGCTTCTGACAATTTGCAACCTCTCCTCGCTTGCCACCACTTCCACTAGTTTTCCCCTAGTCTGAGAACCTTCCCTGTCATCGTACGCTACTATCCTCATAGCCCCCTGAAGAACAATAAAGTAATCTACCTGTCCCCTACCATGTCTGTGCCAAGCTCTGATGATTCCCGGATAGCTCATTGAAAGGTTTGCCTGTACTGTATGCTCATCTCCAAAGATCTCCTTCCAGTCGTATCTCATTATCTCCGAAAAATACCCTCTTTCGTCAGGGAGTTTTTTTAAATCATAAACTGCAAAACCATCCAGATCAAATTTCTGTATTGATGACAATTGTTTTCGTCCTCTTGAATGAAGGGCATTTATTTAATTTTGTGTAGCAAATCATACATTTCTCCTTCGCTCTCCTTCTTCATACGCTGTAGTGACTCATCTATTGTGAGCAATTTCGCACCCAAATCTTTCATAACCTTGTTACAGTTAAGACAGACATTCTTTGGTCTGGGCGCTATCTGTTTCAGCTGATCACTAGTTATCGGCTTCACTAGGGCTGTATCAAAATTCATGATTTGAGCAAATTTTATAATGAAATCATACCGGTTCAAACAAGAAAGACCTGCTACATTGTATATACCATTACGTTCAGACGTGGTCAACTGGATCATTACTCCAGCCAAATTATCATCTGAGGTGGGGTTAGCGTACTGATCGGTCACAACTTTTATTTCTTGTCCAGTGAAGAGTTTTGCCATACACCACAAGGCAAAGTTAATCGATTTATGAGAACTTGATTCAATGCTGCCAGTTTCTAATGGAGTCCAACCGAAAACAACTCCGGCTCTGACTATTGCGTAGGATGCTAGTTTCTGCAAAACTTTCTCGCCCTTGAGTTTGGTCAAGCCATAATAGTTCAAAGGTGAAGGTTCATCATCTTCAGTGTAATTTCCCTTTCTTCCATCAAAGACATAGTCGGTGGAAATACCGATCAATCTAGCACCAATTTTACTGGCTGTAGTGGTCAAATTTTCTAGTGCGACGACATTTACCTTCCAAGCTTCTTCCTTGTTGGTTTCACAGTAATCAACCGCGTGGATAGCTGAAGTATTAATTATAATATCAGGGCGCAATTCTTCGACAAATTTTCTGGTATAGTTCTCTTTTGTGATATCTAGCTGGGATGTCTCGCAGGAATCAAGTGCAACTTTCCTGTAATTGTAAGTTCCATGCAATGAAAATTTTCCAGAAGCAAGCTTCGCTAGTTTATATCCTATTTGCCCACTTACACCTATAATAAGCAATGTCGGTTTTGCCAATGTATCTCCCTCATGCTTGTTTTCTGCATACATAAACTGGCTTTTAATATTATGTAACAAGTGTTATATTCTGTCCGTACTTTTGGTAACAGGCTGCTTTATCGCATTTTCTTGGTCATATTAGACGAAATGCTAGTACAGCACCTACGATACATTAGTACATACCTTGCCTGTTCATAAGATGCACGCGTCCATTATCTAGAGACATTCTAACCGGTTTTTACTTTTTTTATAGCAGTAATTTGTTCTAGCCTATTTAGAACTGCATATCCTGTCCTTGTTGGGTTGAACAATTGTTTTATGTCAGCCGAAGCCCGCTCAGCTATTATCTTAGTCTTCTCTTTATCTTCGTAAACTAACCGCATTAACTGCGCTGCATGATCAAGATCGGGTTCTGCCCATACATTGCCTTTTTGATATGGCCCATAATCTCGTTCCAACTGGGCCAAATTATATTTAACAAGAAAGCTATTGTTCACATTCATGAACTCCATGTTCCCTGAATAACCGGTTGCAATCACTGGTTTCTTTAGGTTCATGGCTTGAGCCATTACTATACCAAATCCCTCCGATCTATGAAGAGAAACGTAGCAATCTGAGACCTTCATCAGAGATTTGTAATCTTTGCGGGACAGATGACCATCCAGTATTTTCACATTATGTGAAGTACATACTTCTTTTAATTCCTCGAACGCTTTAGGATTAACTTTAGAGTTAATGCAATTTATGACAAGCTTTGCATTTTCGTCTTGTTTGAAGGTATTTCTAAATGCCCTTATCACACCTAATGGATTCTTTCTCTCGAAAACACTGTAGAAATCGAAAAGAAAAAGAAAAACATAATCATCCATAGATAATCCAAAACTAGACCTGTTACTGTCAGCATCGCTAACATCAAAATAAAAAGGATATGGCATTTTAATAACAGGCACGGGAGACGCCTTTGATATAGCATGTGCCATAAAGTCACTGGTCACCCATATTTCATCATAATATCTGAAGCTTTTTGAAAAAACGTCAGGGAATGCATCTAATTCCCAATACCAAATCCCAATGTTATATCGATCCTTGAAGAATTTGCTTTGCTTATCTCTAAAGAAATATTGCGCCATATCAGCATTCACATGAATTAGATTTATCGCATGAGGGTTATTGTCGGAGAAGTCCTTAAAACTCGAATCTAAATTTCTATGTGCGTTTTCAGTTATATTGATCAATACGTGCGGAATATCTGCTGCTCTGAGAGCATATGCAAAGCCCCTAGAACTTTCTCCGATCCCAAATTCACCAGTAAAGTAACCTGCAAAGTTAATTCCAAACGACATCATACTTTTAGCTTGACGTAATTCTCTACTTTTTTTAGTGAATATACGTCTATTCATATCTAGCAGTTTCGCATCTGCTTTTGCCCAATCAGTATGGTAAAACTCTACAGGCTGCAGAAATTTCTTATCTATATTGTGTTCTCTCGCGGAACTATTTTTGATCCATGTGATAAATCCCTCTCTATTTTCACCAAGTACGTCTGGATAGGCTCTTTGTATATCATGTCTTAATTTGTATAATCCCAGCCAGAATCTCGCAATCGGTATTCGTTCAGACTTGTCTTCTAAGCTACCTCTCAACCAATTAAAGAAAGATTTTTCGTTGCTTGTTGAATAAGGATTTCCAAAAACATCAGCATCATTTCCAAGTTCGTAAAATATCTTCTTAGCTGTTTCAGGGAGTCTTACGCCGTTATCAAAATAGTCGAAGGAACAGGGCCATTTCTTTACTTGGCTATATCCATTAGCAAGTAAAAGATCTCTATACATTTCAAAAAGTGGCTTTAGATTAGGTAGTTTATCTAATGTAAACCGATTCTGGTGCTTCGAAACCTGCTCTATATTCTCTGGATCAAATCCACTGAAGTGGAAGAAATACATAGTTTCGTCGTTCACATAAAATTCTCCATCGTGTTTTGTAACAAGTCTGTTTGAAAGGTTCCAGTATGCTACGTTGTACCCTGGTTCTCGCAGAACATGGACATTCGCGAAAAGGCTAGGAACAAAGTCAATCCATTTTTGATCAGTGTGGTAGCCCTTGTTAGGATCCATTATAGAAAAGTTATACAGTTTCTTCTTCCACCAGTCCAGAAATGACATGGTAGTACTATCATTTCTGAGACCAATAAATCCAAGATTGAATATGCCAGCCTTGAGAATGTCGACGTCACTAGGCTTGTAGCCATCATCTAAAGATTGTAGGAGATGTGGAGTCAGTACAATTGAGTAATTATCTAGAAGGTCGATGAGGTCCCGCAAACTATGCGTAATTAATATGTCAGGATCAAAATAGACTAACTTCCTTATGCTGTACTTTTGTATCAAATATTCGAGAAGATAGGGTTTGAGTGCCGTGCAGAGCTCCACCATGGTGTATTTAAAAGCAAAGGCTTCAAAGTACGGTATCGCCAGATCGTGAACATTTACGATTTCGAACCTCTCATCTGTGGGCTTGAAGTATCCATTAACATCATCGACCAGAAGCAGAAAGACTTTTCCGTTCTGGTTATGTTTTAGGTAAGAATCTGCAAAGACTCGTGCAAACGCTATATAGTTCTTAGAAGCTATTGTACAAACAGCTGAATCGTATTGCACGCTCTGGGCAACTGACTCTACATAGATTTTGCCTTCTTTAGAAACTTGGAGCGAATCTTCGGTTTCGGCTATAATCTTCAGCAAATGTTCCCCAGCATTAGTCTTTGAAGTGTCAAGCAAATATTCAAAACCAGCATTAGATGAATTCTTCCAGTCGGGATAATTATAGTATACGTCCGGTCTGGTTAGACCTAGCTTAGACTCACCAACGAAATTATTGTCCAAGTAGATCCTTACTTGTTTTATTGTATTCTTTTTACAAATGGCCCATCCAGCAACCGCAATAGAACCAATCACACTAGTGCCGGTATGATCATTTAGTAATGGAGAATCACAACTCAGTAATACCTCCGGTTCAGGCGGTTTTCGCATTTTACTTGTTACAGTTTTTGTAGCCTTGTACAGAAGACTTCGGGAACCCTCTTCTACCATTATCTTGGCACTTGAAATAGCCAGATTCATCAATCCTCTGCGTTTGGTTCCATTTGGAAAGTACTTATCAATAGTGGGTCCGCAGAACCTAGCCAGTTTTGCACCAAAACTGTTCTCAAGTACAACAACTTGTTCGGTCAAATGTTTTATTTCATCTTCAATTTGTTGGATCTGTTCATCTTTGATTTGCAATTCATTACTGAGATCCGTTATGTATCCGTCCTTATCTTGCACAGCTTTATTCAGATCGGTTATGTATCCGTCCTTATCTTGCACAGTCTTATTCAGATCCGTTATGTATCCGTCCTTATCTTGCACAGCATTGGTTAATGAAATATTATATTCGTCCTTCTCTTGCAAGGCCTTTGTCTTCGTAATATCAACCCGGAGCATTTTAAGAAGACGATTTTCTTCCTCATCAAATGCAGCATTTAGTGCTTCATGACTATTTTTTAATTTTGCTGCATAAATGTAACCATGTTCCATACCCGTTCTAAACCCCCTTGGTACAATTTGAGTCACAAAACCTGCCCTTCTCAAATGATCTGTAAGTTTATGCGGATCCCGTGAAGCCTCTAAATTAAAATTGTGAAATTCAACTGTCAGGAATTTTATGCGTTGTAACATCTCTGCTGACAATGAAAATAAAATTTCATACTCGGCGCCTTCACAGTCTATTTTCAGATAGTCGATAATTCCACCTATTTTCTCAATAACATTAACCATGCTGCATGTTTTTACTTTTATAATTTCTGCACGATTTGGGGTATAGTGAGTTTGTTTATAGATTACACTATTACATCCGCGAGAGAGTTTGTGTGTATACAGCGGTAATTCCGTATCATTTTTCCAAACGGCTAGATTATATGGTTTCACTCTCTGATCAATGTCGGCAGCCTGAACATTCTTCAGTAAGAAAGAATAATTGTCAGGGTCAGGTTCGTAAGTGTGTATGATAGCTTTTGGCCATCGCTCTAGGGCCCATAACGTGAACGAACCAATCAATGCCCCTACATCTACTACTCTGCGAATATTTTCAGGTTTAAATAAAAACCAGTTTGGTCTGTAAACTGTTTCATCAAAAATTTCTTTAACACTATCGTAATCATCCTTACTTTCTTGCCGGTAGTAAGCTGGTTTCATTTTGGTTCTCACCAAAAAATTGATTCAGTTTTTTTAGATAGGCGTAAGTTTAGGGCGCGATCTCTTCCAAATGATGAATTGTATCTTGTCTTATTATATACGAGCTGTGGAGCAAACACTATATCTATGAAGATGTTCATAATGAATCTATCCAACCTTCATGCATCCTATGTGTTCCACCAATCCAATCTAATCGCATTAGGTTTCAATTGCCATTTGGTATCTTGCTTAATATGTAATATGTAACATCTAATATGTAATTTCTAAATCAGAAGTTTAATCTAGTTTAATTATCCAGTGAGAAGTATGGAAGAAGGGGTTCTAGTCTACACAATCCCAAAAGATAAAATTTTTGCGCGTGAGACACAGAAAATATGTATCAAATCTAATCAAAAGTATATAATGCGGTATACGCTGCGAAAATTAAGATATTACAAGTCTATGATATACGATGGGTTAGTCAGTTTGTGTGACTTTGTTCCTACACTTAGTTAGTATTAGCTAGTTACGCTACAGAACCCAAGAAGATACTATTTCTAGAATTTAGTACCAACCTAAGCAAATACCAAGTTTCAATAACCAAGATCACAGATAAAACTGGGAGCAACCAATAAGTCGTATCGTGAAGAAAGAAAAGATCGAAACCTCCCTTAGCGGCAACCTGCAATTGATGCAATATCATAAAATGAGATTGATCAAAAAACGGTGCAGAAGCGAAATGTTCATACCAGTTTTTCCCTTTGAACATTTCCTGTATCGCGACTTGCCACTTGAATAAAGCACCTAACGAATTGACGAAAAATCCGACCAAAGATAAACCGAGAACTAATCTAGAGAAAACTTTCCCACGACGCTCTAGGCTCGATCCCAATGATATCACTATTAGAGGTATGCTAGAAAATAAATACCTTGGCCCCCAAGTATGTCCTTGGTCCCAAAAACTTAATGTTCCATAGAATAATAGAGAAATTACAAAAATGGAAACAAAAAGAAATGATAAAGCCCTATCTTTTTTATATAAATCCCATAAGGAGATCGACAGTAGTATGGTAATGGGTGCAAAAAGAAATAGACCTACATAAGGTGAGACCAGTATGCCGAAGATTCCAACGAACGACGTGTGTTCTGAAGGACCAACAATGTCGACGGTTCTAGAGCGTAGCACAGAACCCCATATGATATGATTGTAAAGTGCAACCAGAATTGAGAGAATAAAAAGAGGAATAATAAAAAATATGATACTTAAGAAGCGAGATTTAATTACAAGTAATGATCTACTCGACAAAGAAAATTTGTCTCGTGGTATTGTTATGAAATGAAATAAAATTAAAAAGGGAATGAAGATAGCATAATCGTATCTTATTGCTACAGATAGGGCACAAAGCGCACCTGCAATGAAATGCCATTTCTTCGCATCAGCGTCAAATCGGTGTGAATACAGGAGATAGATGCTACCCACTAAAGACAATGTGCCCATCATTGGGCTTATTCCAGTCTTTGAATATGGCCATGCCATAGTAGCTAAGCCGAATATTACAGTCAGTGTTAACGAGAGCTTCGTGGAAAAACCTAATTTTCTGGAAAATAGGAATAACAATGAACATGTACCTGCAACCATAGTAGAGCCATAAAGGATCCATGTTACTGGTGGAAGGTTCAAAGATTTGGCCAATAGTGCAAAAGGTATGAGTGAAAGTGCCCATGTTGGGGGGGCTGCTGCATAAAGCTTGCCATCGACACCCCGTTTGAATGACCCTTTCCAATATTTTTCTGCTACTTCCTCTGTTACGTCTAATCTTCCCTCATCAATAATTCTCTTTGTTACCTCATATTGTTGATACTCATCAGTATATGCGTGACCACCAGTAGTCATGATATAGAAGGTTAGGAATGTAAAAAATATAAGTAAAGCTACCTTCGAATCAGGATTCGTTTTTATCACCTAGCATTCTGGCATCTGGACACCTTTAGTTAAACAAAATTTTTATGTGTTGTAGTAGAAGGGTGATTTAGCAGAATTCAATATCTGAGACCTGTAACGTCTAAGCAGTAGTTCACGATGCATAACTCGAAGTTCATAATCATTAAATTTTCATACTTCAAGGAAATATAAATGCCGGATTCGTTAAATACTGCAGTTATATTAGCTGGAGGGCGCGGTCTGCGCATAAGTCCATTGACAAATAATCGTCCCAAACCCATGATTAGTGTATTAAATAAACCTCTCTTGCATTGGACAGTAGAATCTCTAGCGGCTCAAGGCATTAAAAAGATAGTAATTGGAGTGGCGTATAAGAAAGAAAAAATTATGGAATATTTTAAAGATGGTAAGGACTTCGGCGTAGATATATTTTACAGCGAGCATAGCGTTGAGGGTGGAACAGGAGAAGGATTTAGGCTAGCTATTTCTCGTTTTGTTAAAGATAAGAGCTTTTTGGCGATGAACGGAGATGAGCTAATTGACATAAATATAAAGCAATTGTACGAATTTCATTCACGATATAATCCTCTTGCGACTGTAGTAATAAAGGAGATCAAAATTCCATTTGGTGTGATTAAAATTCATAGTAATGGTGACATTTTGATGTTTGATGAAAAACCTACTATTCCGGGTTACTATGTTAGCACTGGAGTTTATCTTTTCGAAAATGATATTCTACCATACATCCCTGAGCATGGCGACATAGAGCGAACGACTTACAAGATCCTAACCGAATCAGGAAAACTGAAGGCTTTCGTTCACAATGGTTTCTGGTGTACGGTGAATAATCTAAAGGATTTAGCTGACGCTGAGAACGAACTTAAGCTACAAATTTTAAAGAGCGAAATAAAACTATGACAAACGTACTAGTAACTGGCTGTACAGGTTTCATAGGCTCAAACCTTTGTATTAAACTGGTAGAACAAGGTTACAATGTATATGCTCTAATTCGCCATACTTCCAAGCAAGATAGAAGGAGTTTAGAAAAGGTTCTAGACCGGATAAAGTTCATCGAAGGAGATTTAACGGTTTATCATTCAGTCAGATCAGCCATCCAGACGTCGAATGCTAACACAATAATTCATTTGGGCGCTCTTACTCCTGTTCGTCTCAGTTTTGAAGATCCTTTTCCGTACCTTAATGTCAATTTTTTAGGCACATGCAACGTAGTTCACTCCATACTTGAGGCATCACCAAGAACAAGGCTTGTTTATGGATCAACAGCGGAAGTTTATGGTTGGCAGAAGGAAGAACCGATCAAGGAATCATCTAACCTTAAACCGTCGTCCCCATATGGTGTTTCAAAGTCAGCGGCTGATGAATATGTTCAAATGGCCAACGTTGTTTACGGTCTTCGGTCTACAATATTAAGATGTAACAATACCTATGGAAGAAAAGGTGAACATGGTTTCCTAGTGGAACAAACGATCACTTCTATCATAAAGGGCGGTCCAGTGTATGTTGGCGCACCTGAACATATTAGAGACTATATGTATGTAGATGATCACGTTAATGCTTACCTCTTAGCTCTGGAAAAGGAAAAATCCGAAGGTGAGGTCTTCAATGTTTCTCCAGGAAATCCCATTTCTAACGTAGAGATAACAAGGAAGATTGCAAGGATGATGAACTATGACGGCAAGATAGTGGAAGGCTCCTATCCTCCCGGATACCCAATACGACCTGCTCACTTTGATACAAAGTACATCGTACTGGATAGTAGTAAGATTAGGAATACATTAGGCTGGAAGCCAATGGTGACACTAGACCAAGGACTCAAAATCACGGTAGATTACTGGATTACAAACGATCTTGAGATACTTATAAAATGAAACATTATGAATCTATTTGCAGAGAGATCATAACTTGAATTACCTTGATATGAAAATAAAGGAGACTATTTGATGATGCATTTTGTTCTCTATGAAACTCTCACTCTATAGTCCTTGTTACATATGAAATATTATCTTAATCTAAACAGGTAAATGGTGATGGCTGCAACTTATCTCAGCAAAATATGGAATCGTAGGTCCTTGATACGAACTTTTGCTATAAATGATCTAAAGATAAGATATAGAAATTCTGTGCTCGGCTTCTTTTGGTCAGTTCTTGAGCCTCTGCTGATGTTGTCTGTACTCTATATCATTTTCACGAACGTAGTAAAATCAGATATTCCATACTATCCCCTTTACCTTCTTCTGGGGCTCATCATGTGGAATATGCTTACTAGAGCCACCAGCATGAGTTTGCATAGTATTTTGGGTAGAGGTGGCATAATAACGAAGATTTATTTTCCTAGGGAAATACCCGCAATAAGCACGTGTATAACAGCCTCTATCATGATGTTGTTAGAATTAGTCGTATTTTCTATCTTCATAGTGGTTTTCCAGTTTGTACCACCATCAACTATGGCGCTACTTCCGATAATTTTGATAATACAGTTTATTTTGGTATTAGGTCTTTCCCTGCCGTTATCTGTTCTTAATGTATATTTTAGAGATGTGCAATACATCTGGGCTCTACTAGTTCATGCAGGTTTCTTTCTTATGCCAATCATTTACAGAGCAGAAATTTTTCCAGAAAAGTTGCAAACACTGCTTTCGCTGATTCCTATGACTAGGATATTAGATATGGCACATGACGTAACTCTTTACAACATTATTCCGTCAGCAACAGATTGGGCCTACATAATTGCATCGTCGTTAGCAATTCTTTTTGTCGGATACCTCATTTTCAAGAGATTCGAGGCAAGAGTAGGTGAAGAACTGTAGTATGGATGCTAACGCTATAGAATTCGAGAATGTGACGAAGAGCTTTAGAATACATCATGAGAAAATAAACAGTGTTTTCGAACATGTGAGTAATATTTTCAACAGGCAAAACCAATTCGAAAGATTGACAGTACTGAACAACGTTTCGTTCACCGTAAAGCAGGGCGAGATGTTTGGAATTATTGGCCGTAACGGAGTTGGAAAGACTACGCTTCTTAGACTCATCGCCAATATCTTCAGGGCCGATAAGGGTATTGTTAGAACAAGTGGTAGCATTATACCGCTTATTCAGCTAGGAGCAGGTTTTGAACCGGATCTAACAACAAGGGATAATATAATACTGTATGGTGTGATTCTAGGTTTTTCAAGGAAAGAGATTACGGAGAAAGTTGAGGACATATTGAAATTTGCCGAACTTGAAAAGTTTGCGGATATAAAGATTAAGAATTTTTCTTCAGGAATGTATTCTAGACTGGCATTCTCAACAGCGATACAAGTAGACCCTGACATATTGCTAGTCGATGAAGTGCTGGCTGTTGGAGACGAATCATTCAAGCAGAAAAGTCTTGAAGCCTTCATGTCTTTCAGAAAAAAAGTAAGAACAATACTCTATGTTTCACACAGTCTAGAATCCATCAAGGAGTTGTGCGATCGAGCGTTGTTGTTGCATGAGGGTAGGATACAGAGCATAGGGCCACCCGCTGCCGTGGTCGATGCATACATGAAAATCCTGCCCTCATATCCAGATCATAAGAAGACTGGTGTGATGAGATTATAGATGGTGCATACAAAATGACTGACAAGAAAAATCAACCATTTGTCAGTATAATTATCCCTACTAAAGATAATATCAGTTTATTAAAACAGTGCTTAGAAAGTATTGAAAACAAATCAACATACAACAATTACGAAATCATGATAGTTGATAATGATAGTAAGAAGGCAGAGACTCGTTCATATTTGTCAGCTTCAAAATACAGAGTAATTTCGTATAACAAACCATTTAACTTCTCTAAAATAAATAATTTTGCGGCTTCAGAAGCAAAAGGCGAATACATAATTTTTCTTAATGATGATACCGAGGTAATATCCTCGGACTGGATAGAGCGTATGTTAGAACATTCGCAGAAACCTGAGGTTGGAGCTGTGGGCGTTAAGTTACTATATCCTGATGATACAGTGCAACATGCAGGTGATCTTATAGGAGTTGGTGGTATGACTGCTCATGCCTTCGAAGGGTTTCCTAGAGATCACCCAGGTTATCAAGGCCTTTTACAGAGGGTGCACAACTGTTCTGCCGTTACAGCTGCTTGCATGATGATCAGGAAAAAACTATTTGAAGAAATTGGAGGTTTTGATGAAAATTTAGCATACGCATTCAATGATGTGGATTTATGCTTAAGACTTGGAAAGATGGGATACTCTATAATCTACACGCCGTATGCTGAATTGTATCATTATGCGACTTCCACAAGACCTTATACTGTTCATTCGGAGGAAATCAGATATTTTATCGAGCGCTGGCGTGACATGATATTGGAAGGAGATCCGTACTATGATCGTAATCTGTCTAGGTTAAGACCCGACTATAGTCCGAAGATTAAGCAAGAGCGGTTCGTACTTACTGACTTTGGTTTATTTGAAGAATCAGAACTGGGAATGCTTCAAAAACCTAGAAGGTATATGCGGATTGCAAATAATATAGCAAAACGTCATGGAGTTGGGAGATTAACTCTTGAGTTTCTAAGATATCTAATGATTAAAAAAGCAAAAAAATAATGGCTTGGTGAGACATTGCACGAAGGTAAAGCATCGTAATATGTTCCCTCTTCATCAAACTCCTCCGTACAGAAAATGATACTTGTTAGGCAATTTGGTAAGATTTACTTTCTATCAATCTATGATAAAGTTGGAGGTGTTCTCGTGTTGTTCTTTCCCACGTAAAGTTCTTAGCGTATATTTCTGCCTCTCTCCCATACTGCTTTGCGAGATTTTCATCACTTAATATTTCAAGTATGCAATCAGCTATGCTTTTAGCGTCAGGTTTTGCCAATAACCCTGTTTTTCCATCTATAACTCGCTCAACATGCGCTCCCAAATTTGTGGCAACCACTGGAACTCCACATGCAGACGCCTCAGCCAGTAGAAAACAGAAACCATCAGATAGAGCTGGACAGACCACTACATCGCACATCCTCAAGAATCTTGGATTTTCCTCGTAGGGAAAATTGCCCACGTATACAACATTTTTCGAGATCCCCATCTCATCTAACAATGGAGCAACATCCTCATATCCATCGCCCTTTAGCGCCAATTTAGCTGACGGTAAACGTTCCACTACCTGCTTCGCTGCTTGTAATAACATGACCAAGTTTTTTGATTGCCCAGTTCTCCTGAGTTTCAATCTGCCCGCAAAACCAAATATCTTATGATCTTTGAGACTAAACTTCTTTTTAAGTTCACTTCCATCAGCATTCGAATTAAACAAGTTGTGATCTACACCAAGTGGAATTATAGTTATCTTGTCAGGTGGAGCTCCACTCTTTATCAAAGTGTACTTGGAATATTCCGATGGGCATGCGTACCAGTCATATGGCGAGCGAGCTATCCTCTTCTCTATTTGAGTATAGATCTTCCTCTCCAAAATGTTCTGACCAATGATCTTCCAGAGCTCTCCAAGGAATTCATAGCAGAACAACAGCGATGGTTTATTGGCTTTTTTAGCAATCCTCCAACCTGAATATCCAGCAGTAAGTGTATTTGATTGTACAATGTGCACATCTTTCACAAAATCTAATTTCTGTAAAGTTGCCATAAAGGGAAACGTGTGCCTACCCGGAAAATGAATATTCTTGCTAAAGAGTATTGGAATTCTGTGTATGTTGATGCCATGATAATTCTCATATCCTTTCGTGTTAGGAATCTTTGATGTTAACCAATGTACTTCATGTCCGAGTTTTGTTAGATGGATTCCTAACTGTATGACATAGGATTCTGCACCACCCATGTAAGGGGGTGCCAGATCAGATATTATCATTATTTTCATGTGATTACCTATAATAATGGAATACGCTCATGATTATATGCCATATATCAGATGGGTTTCAGATTTGCAATTAATGTTAGGTATTACATAATGTATTTACTAATTGTAAATGCAAATTTTGTATGAGTTATAATCATGGAGAACTAATGACTGCTCTGCTAGAGTTTGACATAGTGAATTATGACAACTGATTGTACATAGTCATGCTTAACATAGACATCGAGAGAACCATTTCCTTGAACCCCGACCAAATATAGCTGAAGCAAAGTGCTTCTTGAAGGTTAGATAGTCCTACAATGTAACTTGTGTTATAGAACATTGCTTACAATCATGATAATAAGTCCATAGGGGTTTAAACCAAATGATAAAAGATCATCGTAGAAGGTTTAAGCTTTGTTTTCTGTAGCCCGCTTGAAAAAAGATATGAGTAAGCGAATATGGCCAAACCTCTTCATAGTAGGCACCTATAAGGCGGGTACTACTTCTCTATATGAATACTTGAAACAGGTACCTAGAGTCTACATGTCTCCTGAAAAGGAACCTTCTTTCTTTTGCCCAAACATCAATAGGGTCTTGCTCTCCGATCCCAATTGGAGCAAGCTAAACTTCCGTGACAAACTCAAATGGACTGTCGAAGCTAGATACCTTAAGCTTTTTGAAGGTGTGAAAGATGAGAAAGTTGTAGGAGAGGCCACTCCTGCATATCTCCATGATCCAGAAGCTGCAGAGCTCATCCATGCAGTTGTTCCACATACCCGCATCATCATAATTTTACGAAACCCGATTGAACGTGCTTTCTCCGGTTATTTAATGGGTATTCGATACGGAAGACGGAAATTATCGTTTGAGGATGCGATTATGCTGGAGTATAGAAATATTCTACAAGACAGCATACTTCCAGGAGGCACCAAGATTAGATGGTATCCTCTTATAGACCATGGTTTCTATTCAGAGGCTGTCCAAAGGTACCTGAGGATATTTGGAAGTGACAAAGTCAAGATACTGATCTATGAAGAATTCTTTAAAGATATTCAGAAAGAATTTCCTGAGATTATTAGATTTCTTGGTCTTAAAGATAGTAATGTGTCACTTGATCACTTCACAAAAAAGCATAACACATTCGGTCTGCCAAGAGGAGGAATGGGTCGCTGGTATACAGAATTTGCTAACAACAAAACAATAGTCAGGGTATTGTATAAGTTGCCTGTACCATTGCGATCTGCTATTAGAAAGATGTATTTTTGGCCAAGAGACTCTTTTCTTCTCAATAAATCCAGCAAGCCAGAAATAACGCAAGAAACCAGAACCTTCTTGCGTAAAATATACCGTCAAGACGTCGAACAAATGGAGAATATCCTAGGACGTCGTTTACCATGGCCTGATTTCCACATGGCGTAAGTAGAATTGCAAATAATATTGCTGCTGATTGCAATATTTTCCCTCGTATGTACCTACAACCTTGCAAGGGACGCATGTAGATAGACAGTACCATTACAATTGAGTAGGTTGAATACTCCGCACCCGTAGATCGGTAAGGTCTATACACATTAGGGGTTCTTATTTTCACTTATTGTTCTCCAGTCTATCGGACTGAATATTTCCAAATTACCAACCGCAGATGCTCCAGGATTTACGCTACCACCTATTACGTAAATATTTCCATCAACGGTAGCAGAAGCTAGGCCATGTCTTGCAGTTGACATGTTTTCTCTGATTATCCACTTGTCTAAAGACGGTACATATTGTTCATAATCGTGCAAAGTCTTCACAGAGTTCTAGCTACCCAATGATGGAGGCGCCAAGCCTGTATCATCAGTATCTTCATACAATGATCTTTAATGTGACCAAAATGCCCATAATTATATTCCATTATAACGCAAGTTTCAGATTTGAAATTAATTGCCGAGAATACATAATTGTTTAGTAACTAAACTTAGAAATATCATGAATTGAATAATAATGGATACATGTAAAATCGAGAACATCAATGAACGCGCTGATTATATTAAAATAAGAGTCAGGGCCGTTGATGATAAACTTGCAGTCAAACTTGATTTATCAACGAACATAAAAAAATACTTTCTAAAGGATAGCTTTGTTGTACGTTATGATAAGAATATTGAAGATGTTGATAAAAGTATCTTAACTATTCCTCCACTGTTCATCGTTGCACCAGTTGCGTGGGCAGTGGGTGCAGATATCTACGCAGAAAGATTTGATCAAATGTCGTTGCAATCGCTTCATAAAGTAAGGCAGGTATTTCAGGAATGGTATCCAAGATTCTCATGTTTAGGCAAGATCTATGTAAAGGACCTAATTACCAACAAATTGAACAACAAACAAACGGCATTACTCTTCAGTGGTGGAGTGGACTCTTTAACTTCGTATATAAGACATAAGGACGAACATCCGATCTTAATCACAATGTTAAGAGGAGAAAATCCCTCTTCCTACGAATATGAATATTATGAAAAGATGCGGGATACGTTTCTTATGTTTGCAAAGAATGAAGGTGTGGAGATGCATTTTGTCAAGACCGACGTATGGGACCCAAATGGAAATGTTCTCAATAATCAGTTATTAGCAAGAGATTTCGGTGTAACCAATTGGTGGGAAAAAGTAAGTCACGGTTTGATCCTTTTGGGGCTTTCAGCACCTTTAACAGTTGAAAGAATAGGAAAGCTGTATATGGCATCAACTTATTCAAGAGACTTCAAAGTCAGAGGTGGGCAAGGATCGCATTTTCTTGCTTATATGGACTTTTCTTGGGCAGATGTGAAAGTACGCTATGATGTAGAAGAATTATCAAGACATGAAAAAATAAAACATATTTTGCGTGAAAATTCGGAGTATCATAAGTATTTGCGTGTCTGTAATCCGGATGTGAATCCGCGTTATCAGAAAGACTCAGGTTCACAATTCTACATCAAGAACTGTGGGTTTTGTCATAAATGTGTAAGGACTATAACGGAGTTGATCTTAGAAGGCATAGATCCCAGTCAATGCAATTTTGAGATAGGCGATAAAGTTCTCGATTATGTTAAGCGCCTACTAACGATAGGTGCATTAGATTTATCAGGTACTCAGGCAGAATTTTGGCGAGACATTCAGAGGCATATTCCCGATGTTATTAACGAGCGCCCCGGAACTCGACGATACCAAGTGAAGAAATTCTTTGAATGGTTTAAGAATTTTGATGTCTCTAGCTACAAATATACCCATAATAAAACATTACAGATGCTTCGCTGGGCATATTGCTTGATGAGATACAGAGGAATATACTACACAGTCAGACTCGTGATAAGTCATGTAAGAAAGAATCAAGCTGCTTCTTCGTAGTCCTCTCGATTTCCGGCGTTTTTGTTACCACTTTAGAACGGATCTTTTCTCTATCCATGAACAGTTCTTTTATCATCGAAACCTGATCTGGCTTCACAACATATTCGCCTAGGCCATAGTACTCTTCCATTAGTGATCTTACCTTGGGTCTGTATGCAATAGCACAAGTTGTGATACCGTATCGCAGTGCAAAAAGGACTGAATGGTAGCGCGTACCAATAAAGAAATCCAAAGAGCCCATACGTCGTAGAATTTCACAAGGCGATACGTTCTGGAGAATTCTTACACTGGACTTGTGCTCGGTCAACTGGAGGATGTCTTGTAAGATCATAAGATCATTTTCGGCTCCGTTACCATTTCTTTCCTGAAAAGGTATCAACAGAATCTTGTAACCCTGATCGACAAAGAAATCTATAAGGTCCACCATTTGTTGTTTATTGGTAAATATATCAGAATTTGCAAACTTGGTCCGTAGATTGATACCTACAATTTTTTCCTGTTTCTTGTACGGTGATGGTAATGGATATGCGAATGCAACATCATTTACTACTAGCACATGATCATGAATAGAATACGTCTGAAGAAGATCCTTTGAATAATTGTCACGAACGTAGACGGTTTCACTCAATGCTAACAATTCATTCCATTTTTGTAGAACCTTAATGTCCAAAGGTCCACACTCATTTTTCGTTTCGGGTGGTTCTACGCCTAATCCATAACAATACAACGGCAGCTTTCTTTTCAATAAAGCTCTGTAGAGACCATCAAGCCATGGGTGAAATTCAGCAAGCCATACAAATCCTCCAGGACCTAAAAGCACTGAATCGAAATCTTGCAATGTGTTTTCAATGTATTTTGTCCTTACTTTACTAGGTAAAAACCGACCCTGATAATAAACGGAAGTGTCAAGTTTGGTTTTCTGTTTAACATACTCACCGACCGTCAAGACGAGACGGGTCACTCTCCCCTTTTGCGCAGTGGCATTTAGTGCTTCGAACCTGATGTTGTAAGGATTGTTTTGCAATGTTTGTAAGAAGATCTCATCACCAACATTTCCTCTTTCATAATATCCGAAAGCAGCAACGTGCTTGGCGCTCATCACTTCACCTCACCATGTTATTAAAATGTGACTCCGAATCGATAACGTTATGCTCCAGCTCACTCTCCACTAACCTTCATTGCAATTAACTTATTCATGTCTGAAAGATTCATAACTTTACTTGCGCCAGTGTACCATCCTAGTGACGAAACTGCAGTCAATGCAAGGCTCGGTGAAACCAGAAGTGAGATCGGAGATAGCGAAAGATAGATCTGGTCTCTTGGGGTTCTATAACCCAGTCTACGAACGGCATTGAACTTGGCTCTAACGTAAGCACGTCGATCTCTTCTCCAAGTCGATACTCTGGAAGAGGACCCATGTCTTACTCTGTAATAAGCCAGGAATTTTGGTATGTTTGCTGTTCTATAACCCCTAGAAATTACCCTTAGGTAGAATTCGTAATCTTCAGCTCCATCAAATGTAGTCTTGTACATACCTGTTTCTTTTATTATCTCTCTACGGAACATGATGGTGCTATGCCAGAATGGATTATGAAGAAGCACATTTTTTCGGATATCTTTATGCTCTGTTGGAGGTCTAAAAAACCCAAGTAATTTGTCGTTCTCGTCTATAGTACAAGCCCAGCTTCCTATAAGACTAACATTCTTGGCATTCATGTAGTCAATTTGTTCACTAAACCTAGTGGGCAAACTGTAATCATCACCATCCAATATTGCGATCAAGTCCCCCTTTGAATTTATCAGCCCTTGATTCATCGAGCCGGCTCTACCCCCGGGGTTTGAGCTATGAATTATTTTTAACCTATGATCATCCGTATATTCTTCCAAAACTGCTAATGCTAGCTTGTCATTGGTAGTGTGCGCAAGATCAAACACCACAATTAACTCAAAATTCTGATAAGTCTGTGAAAAGATGCTCTTTATGCATTTGCGCAAATAATCTGGATTGAGGTCTTTAATTCTGGTAATTACAGAAACCAGTTCGGAAGTCATAATTCCTCACCAAAGATTATCTCAGCGATAAATATCATCGGCATTATATCTGATATTCTTTGACAACCTAGCTAATACAGCAAGTATAACAGATACGACGAACAACAGAACGCCTAGAACAATCGCACCAATAGAAAATATTGCTGTTCCAATGGCAAACTGCCCAGTTCTATTAAAGATGTCTAGCACCGTAAAAAGCCACCACAATCCTAGTGTGAACGAGACACACCCAGGCAGACCAAGAGAAAGCAAGGGTCTGCGCTCGGCAACATAATACAGTATTGAGTAAACTACAGACGCTCCATGTGAAAGTGGATGTTTCTTGGAAGTTGGTAACCCCGTATCATAGCTTATTACAACCGGCACTTCTACAATGGGCAACTTATATCTACTAGCTTCAGCCAATGATTCCGCGATCAGACCATAACCAGAATCTGTTAGATTTGGAAGGATGGTTCTCAAAGCCCTTAATGAATACGCCCTAAATCCACTCTGGGCGTCCTTTACTGGGACACCATTATACTGCACAAGTTTTGTAATGAAACGCACTCCAGCCCTCCTGTATGCAGGCATCTTATTGTCTTCATAATTTGTCCTCGAACCGATGACGATCTCGGCATTTCCGTCAAGTATTGGAGTTAGCAGGGACGGTATTTCCTCAGGATTGTGCTGGAGATCGGCATCAAGCGTTACAACAATGTCCGCTCTGTCCCTTAGAGCCATTTTGAATCCGGATTTTATTGCAGCTCCGTAACCTATGTTCATGGCATGCCTTATTACCAGTGCACCTGCTCGCTCTGCAAGTTCTGCAGTTCTGTCGAACGAGCCATCGTCTATCACTATGACATGTTCCACATACTTCAAGGTGTCTTGAACGACTTTTTCTATGCTCTTCTCCTGATTGTATGCTGGTATACATGCGATTACATTTGGTGTTCTCCGTCTTTCATTTTCTCTATTAGATGAATTTTCGAAAGTTTCCATGAAAGGTGTCTGCACATGTCTGACTGAATCATAATCTTAAGATGTATGGAACTTTTGCTATATATCATGTGTTACATAAAATATTATTGGCAAAGGCTTTTGGTTGATTATCATTACTATGCACAAAGGAAGGAAGACTATTGTAAAATCGAGCAAGCAAACGGAACCACGCCAGAATTTTGCATCAAGATACGTTCAATACTTCATTTTGGCTGGCATTATCTTTGCAGCGATAGGTTTGCGATGGATTTCTGCTGACTTTCAGGGTCTTCTTGGCGCTGACTCTTGGTGGTTTTACAGACATGCTGAGGAGATCTACAATAACAACTTTGAGCCGCCCAAGTGGGACATACTTAGCTATTCTCCTCCAGGAAGACCTGCTGATTATTACCTAGGCTGGTCTTACACGCTAGCAATCTTTTATGCTATAACACAATCCTTCGCTCCAGACCTTACCATGATGAAGTTCACAGGATTATTTACTCCTGTTTTTGCATCCCTGGCAGCCATTCCAGCATATTTCGTTGGAAGAATAATTACTAACAAATGGGGAGGATTGTTAACCGCATTATTTGCTGTCATGTCGCCAAAGTTCGTTGGCGTATCATTAGCTGGATATCCAGATAGCGATGCTCCGGTTGTCTTTTACACTTTCTTGGCTGTGTTAACAACGCTTTATGCTATTAAAAAGGCTGAGAAGTTGTGCTTTGAGGATTTCAAGAGCTTCTACAATTCGTTCATCAGATATCTTCCCTACATAGCACCTGCGCTGCTAGCTTACTGGCTGTTTGCCGTCAACTGGAACTATAGCTGGTATATCTACTTCGTATTTTTGTTTTTCATACCAGTTCTGGCACTGTTCAGGTTGATGGAGGGGAAGTTGTTGCGACGTGAAAAAGGTTTTGCATTTGTAATCCAGAAAATTAAAGAGAACAGAACTGTTGTACTACCAATACTTCTAATTGGTGTCATAGGGGAACTAATTTCTATCCCTACATACACTTGGCCATACTTCACGATACCACTGCACGAACAGATGATTAGCGGTCTAAATTTTCTACAAGCAGGTCTAGCTGAGATGTCCCTGTTCGCACTCTTATTCGTATCGCTGGGCGTCGTCGCGGGTTTTTCGTTGGGAAGAGTAAAAGGCCTGCTAGCGGGAGGTGTCATATGCTCGGCCATAGTATTCGCAATGATGCCGTCTGGTGTAGCAGGCCAACAAGGCATGCTAGTAAGTCAATCTATAGTGGAGTTGCAGCCCATCCAATTTTCATCGTTAGGATATCAGACAATTCTATGGAAGGTAGGTAGCGCCCCCATCATAATCGGAGGATTAGGTATCTTGGGGGTGATGCTTCTCAAATCTATTAAGAGAAAAGAAATTACTGCATTCGAATACTTCGTGTTCTTCTGGATCATAGTTTCAATGTTCCTAATCACTGCTGGAGAAAGATTCTCGCTTATGCTTACGATGGCCGTGGCAGCTGCTTCGGGACTGGTGGTTGGAAATGTGGTCGAACATTTGAAGCTTAAGAAAGGCACTGGATTGGCTCCACAGGTATACGGGTTAATCATCTTTGGCATCCTGCTTCTGGCAGCAGATAATTTGAATTATGCATATCCCGTAAGTGAAAGATCTGCAGTATCACAAGACTGGCTAGAGGCTATGACATGGTTAAAGCATAATGCTGATAAGGATTCTCTAGTACTAAATTGGTGGCATCACGGTCATATGATCGCAGCTTTCACCGGTCTGAAAGTTCACACAGATGGTGCCATTTGTACAAGCTGCGTTCCATATAATCATGATACAAGGATGATAGATATGGGTAGCATTCTTACAACAAGCAGTGAAGATGAATCCATAGATTTGATTAGAAAGTATGTACAGATAGATCCAGATAAATGTCAAACAATTGCAAAGAAGTATAACAATATACTTCCAAGTGATGCTTGTAATAGCGTTAATGAGACTTACGTCATAGTGAGCAGGGATATGATTGGAACCTATTATTGGATGAGCTATTATGGTTCTTATGATCGCGAGTCAAAGTCTGGCAAAGGTACTGGCTATGATACGCTTAATTTGACTGGCGAAGATGCTAATGGAATGTTGCAGTATGATTATGGCAAGATAACCATTGATCGCAGTTATGAGCAACCAACTGCATTCATTGGCGTACCAACGCAAGGAAATGCAAACCAAACCATCAGTCAGTTAGTTTACTTTGATCGTCAGGGCAATGAGAAGAGATTGGATTACGGTTCAGATAACACAATTAGCGGGCTGCTCTGGGCATCGCCTGATTGGCAGTATGTACTTTTCATGACAGAGGAAGTGAGAGATAGCATATTCACCAAGTTGTTATTCTTCAACGGTGAAGGTTTGGAGCATTTCCAGCCAGTCTTCGAGAACTCTGACGTTAAGGTCTATAGGGTTCGTATTTGAGAAGCTGAGAATTCTTTCGCTAATCTTCTTCTCTGATCCTAGGTTTATTAAAAGTCCATGATCAGCTTTGTTGCCGCAAGAGTCAAGCCAAGCACCTTCTCATCAAATAAATACCCGATCTTTGAATGAATTGTGATGCGTGTTTTCTCAGCCGTACTTGCAATAACAATTGCAGTATCGCTGTTACTTTCTAGTTCTAGCGTTAATGGTCAGCAGGCTTTGAGTGTTACAACTGACAAGGCTACTTATGTCTACGGGAGTAATGTATCCATTACAGGCGAGGTACCGTCATATGTGGAAGGATCAAAGGGCTCGATCAAGATACTGACTTCAAAGAACAAAGTATTCTTGGAAACTACGTTTACACCAAAACCAGACGGGACATTTTCCCACACATTCAAACTCGAAGGCAGTTTGCTTGAAGAAGGCATATGGACTGCGAGGGTCAGTTACGGAGGCAGTAATGCACTTACAAACTTTACAGTTCTAGCTAAGGAACTGTTGGTAGTCGATGTTGGTATAACAATTGGATCATCAAATCCAAACAATGGGAGGTTTTTCGATCCAAAGGAGATAACAATAAAGAAAGGGGTCGAGGTTATCTGGAGCAATAACGATGTTACAGCACATACGGTAATATACGGACAGAAAGGCGAACCTGATGCTGGATCTGTGTTTGATTCCGGGATGATCAGATCCAATACAGTGTATAATCATTCATTCGAAGATATCGGTGAATATCCTTACTTTTGCAAGATACATTCGTGGATGACGGGAAGGATAATTGTTGCTGAGGATGTGCAGGTTCCAAT
>Ga0247727_10003505_pt1 | contig 34611 bp, 33 predicted proteins | sample WisWelCaveWW1625_FD_202498 | JGI IMG/M metagenome (GOLD analysis project Ga0247727, IMG submission 202498) | Biofilm microbial communities from Wishing Well Cave, Virginia, United States - WW16-25 | ecosystem: Environmental > Aquatic > Deep subsurface > Groundwater > Cave microbial mat | place...
GTTGGTTGAAAATCGTAAAATAAATGCAATTGGATTAGATACTCAAAGTATAGATTACGGGAAATCAGAATTTTTCGAAACGCACCGCATTCTCTGCACTAAGAACATCCCTTTTTTTGAGAATGTTGCTAATTTGGATCAATTACCTTCAACTGGTGCCTATGTGATTACCTTACCAATGAAGATTGAAGGTGGCAGTGGTGCTCCTTTACGTATAATTGCAATAATTCCGAAGAAAGTTTAAAGTCACTTTTGTAATTTTTTTATTTCCAACAAATCATAACATACATCATTGCTAAACATAGCTTGTTTTCGTGCGAGGGAGGTGGCGTTCCCTTTTAAATTAATCTAGTTTAGAAATTTCATAATTTTTTTACACTGACCTAAAAAATAGACAAAATTGACTAATTAAATATAATTTTACATGTTTCATTTAAGAGTAATTTATTAAATCAATTTTCATACCTCAAACCATGATACTTGTTCAGCTATCAGATATTCATATGGGTTCGCAGTTTCAAGAAGATGTATTTGCCCAAGTAATTGACGAGGTAAACCAGATCAAGCCAGACGCCATAATTATTACAGGTGATCTTACAGACGAAGGACTAATCAAGCAATATCAAAAATGTAAAGATGAAATATCAAAATTTGACTGTAAAAAAATATTTGCAATTAGCGGCAACCACGATTATAGAAACAGCGGGTATCTTGCGTTTAAAAAATTCTTTCCGTTTGAGACAATAAATGAGCTAAGTGATGATGTCGTGCTAGTTACAATAGGAACTGCAAGGCCTGATAGAAACGAGGGGGAAGTTGGATACAGACAAAACCTGTGGCTTGAGAGAACCATGAACAAATATTCTGATAAGGTTAAGATTTTAGCAATGCATCATCATTTAGTTGGCATCCCTGATACTGGCTCTGATAGATTAACTGTAATTGATGCAGGCGATGTTCTAAGGACAATTTTGGATACCAAAGTTGATCTTGTCTTGTGTGGACACAAGCACAGGCCATGGATTTGGAATTTTAAGGACTTGGCAATTGTAAATGCCGGAACTGCAGCTTCAGATAGGACTAGAGGATTATTTGAAAACACCTACAATATCATCACAATCAAAGACAAAAAAATTCAAGTAGAACTCAAAATTGTTGGCGGAAAAAGAATGCTGCTAGAAGACATTGTTAAAAATTATACCCGATTTGGCGAAGAGTGACTTTATTTACAGATGTTGTTTAGCTTTTGATGTGCGGGGGTCGCCTAGCTTGGTAGGGCGTGGGATTGCTAATCCCATGTCAGAAATGATTCGTGGGTTCAAATCCCACCCCCCGCGTTTTTTTAAAAAATATTTTATCAAAAAATATACAGTAACCAAACATTGATTTCCAAATCCAGAAAAGCTATTACTAATTAAGTATTCTGTGTACTGGGATCTGTAAAACGTAATCTAGATCCAGTCCTCCTAAGTGCTATAAACTCCCAAGTTTAGAATACGCTGGGCATGGCACTGGAGACATTGGGAGCAACTGGTCGTAGGGACAAAATTACAATTATGGCAGACTTGCTTGATATAATGCAGGAGCCTCGCCGATTAACTCACATACTTTACAAATCAAACATGAGCTATGTTCAGCTTGTAAAGTATCTTGATGATTTAATGGATAGAGGTCTGGCTGAAAAACGAAAGGAACCATACCGGTGCTACTCTATCACAGACAATGGCAAGCTATTCATGCAACTTGTTAAAGTGAACGGAAATGGTTCTGCTTTACAATAGTTTGTGGCGGTGCTAACTAATGCTTTATCCAAAACTATTCATCCTCTTAGCTTTTGTGTTTTTAATTGGTATAACTGACTCTTTTGCTGCAGAAACTACTCCAGTAGAACAACATTATCTTAAAGTTTCAAGCAATCCAAATGTTTTATTCATTAGTGGCGCCGGATTTTACGACGAGGGTAAAGTTGTTACGCTAGAGAAGATACCCGAAGTTTGGCAAGATTATGTGTTCATTGGGTGGAAGATTGATGGATTATGGGCCAATCAAAATCCTCCCATCATTACGATGAACCGTAATCATGATGTTGAAGCTGTTTTTGAAAAACAAACTGGCATTGGAAAAATCATCATTGATGCAATACCTAGAATATCCGAAATAACCGTTGACGGTACAATATATCTGTCTGATGAATTACCATTATCATTTGACTGGGCAGATGGATCAGAACATATTATCAGCATTTTAGACGTTGTTAAGCAAACTCCCAATACAAGATACAAGTTTGATTCATGGAAGGATCAAAATACAGATACTGATAGAACTATAATTGTTGGACCAGATACAGGTAAATTTATTGCAATTTACAAGACTCAGCATTTTCTAAAACCAATTTCTCAGTATGGTACTGTTTTGGGAGGGGGCTGGCAGGATCAGGGTTCTACTGTAAGTTTTGAGCTAGAGTCAGATATCATGACTGATAAGAAAAATGAGAATATTAGATACGTTTTTAATTCATGGGACTTGGGAGATTATCTCAATTCACCAACTAACGTAATTGATGTTGCAGAACCAATTGCAGTAAGGGCAAATTGGGATGAACAATACAATCTTGATTTAAAATCCAACATTCCAGATTACAATCTCTTTGGTACAGGATGGTATGAGAAGGGAAGACAGGTTGCATTAATAGCTGAACCATCTCTAGTATCGCCAAATTCTGATACACAATATGCTTTTGAAAAATGGGTAAGCAAGGGCCCTAACCCCGTAATAATACCAAATGCTCACGAACCATCAACTACCATAATTATGAATGAGCCATATGTTATTGAAGCAAAATACAAAAAAGCGTACCTTGTTAATGCCTTCACACCATACGGTTCTGCAGTAGGCTCTGGATTCTACCCTGAAAGCGAGGTTGCTGAACTATCAATGTCTCAAACTGAGGTTGTTTTAGAACCAAACAGAGTAAAAACCATATTTTCTGGATGGGACACACAGGGAGCACGAACCATGGATATTGGCTCTGCTGAACTTGGCGCAGCTAATCTAGGTGCTCAAAACCTTATGGTCTTTGTTGACGGTCCTACCAATGTAGTTGCAACGTGGAAGACCCAGTATTACCTTGACGTTCAATCAGCAGAAGGAACAGTAGATGGCTCAGGTTGGTATGATCTTGGAAGACTTGTTCCAATATCAGCAAAGATGCCATCAAAGCCAGCTGGTACCTGGGCCTCAAATAGTTTTGCTGGATGGACAGGAGACTATGATGGAACCACTCCAAACGGTAGGGTGATGATGAATGGACCAAAAACGGTTATAGCAGAATGGAAGGAGGATAGTACACCCGGAATTTTTAACAGTATAATTCTTGCAGGAGTTGCGGGAGTTGCAATTCTAATTTACACCAAGACTCGAAATGGCAAACTTTCATCAATAAATGGCAAACTGCGCTCGATAAAACCCAAAAAACAAATTGCAACATATGAAGAAGACGGATTTGATAAATTCTTTAACACAAGATCCCGTAGCTTTGAAAATAATCAACAATCTGCGATAATCCCCTCACAACCCAAGGGAGCTACGAAAATTATTGATTGGTTGTTTGGGAGATAAAAAATGAAAACTGCTTACATTATCCTTTTAATTGTTTTAATTGGATACGGCTCTGGCCTTGTAATTGAGGCAGTCGCAGAAGGAGAACAATCTAAGCTATTGCGTCTGGCAAGTACTGGTACCTTTGATGAGGACTGGCTGCCGTTTTTCCTAGATGCCCAGATGAAAAAAATCTATGATCTAAAACGAAGTGTAGGATTAGAAACCCTTGGACTTCCCAATATTTTACAATCAGGTGAACTTCATGACCAACAAGACTCTATCATCGACGGCGCAAATATTTCATTTAACTTAGGTGTTGTAAAAACAGTTATCGATGGCAAAACCATTCTACAAAATGTTGTAGATACATGCTATTTTCATTCTGATGATAGCTTTGGTCCAATGTGTGTCATTTGTAAAATCCTTGACAAAGATGGACAGGTAGTTGGCGCAGGAATGATAAAGGAAGATCAGAAAAGATACAGGGCAAGTGATACTATAGAGATAAAGCTCACACCAGTACGGCCATCTTCTAATCATAATGGGGATGATGATGAAGAAGATGATGATCATGATTATGACAAAGACCATAATGATGAAGAAGATTATAGAAAATACTTTGATAATAAAGATTTTAATAAATATTTTAACAAAGAAGATTTTAAAAAATACTTTACCTCTAATGAATTTAAAAAATATTCTTACACTAGCTATGGTGGTAATGGAGACCACAACGGCGATGGAGACCATGACAATGGGGATGATAACGGAGATGGAGACCATGACAATGGGGATGACAATGATGATTGCGATGACAATGGAGATGACAACGGTGACGGAAGCCACAATGGATATGAAACCTACAGTGGCAGTGGGGACCACAATGGAGATGGCAACCACAATGGGGATGGTGACGATGATGATTGCGACGACAATGGAGATGGCGACGGCAACGGTGAATTACCAAATGATGTCCAGAAAGTTGAAGGCGTAAAGGTAATACTTTGCAAGCCTCCATCTGAAGGTTGTACCCCTGGATTTTGGAAGCAAAAACAGCACTTTGAGTTCTGGAAGAAATACAAGCCTGAAGGTCAGTATGCTACAAAATTCTATGATGTCTTCAAAAGATACATTACCATAAAGGTAGATAACAAGGATGTTACAAAACCAACTCTTCTTCAGGCTCTAAATGCACAGGGCGGCTGTGTCAATGCCTTGGCAAGACACTCAGTAGCAGCATTACTTAATGCTGCAAGTGGAATTGGGTATCCATATTCTGAAGCCCAAATTATCCAGGCATTCCAAACTGCCTTTGATACTAAGAGCTGCACAGAAATGGAAAAGCAAAAGAACATCTTTGAGCTAGCAAACGAGGCAGGCTGTCCATTTGGTGATGACGAGTGTGATGATAGCCAACACAAAGAGAACCATAAAAAATACTATGAAGAATTTGAGAAGGACTATTATGATAACAAAAAATACTATAGTCAAGTAGACTATAAAAAATACCTAGACAATTACAAAGAATATTTTGATGACAATAGGGGTGGATTTGACAAATACGATTTTAAACAATACATGGATTATTACAAAAAATACCTAGACAATAACAAAAATTATTTCAGCAAAGATGATTACAACAAATACGACAATGAGCACAAAAAATACTCTAACGAATATCCAGAACATGATGATGACTCTAAATGTGACGATGAGACCCCTCCACCACCAGAGGAATGCAAAGGAATTAGCCTCCTCAAGTTAAAGTACTACGGCTACCACTCTGGCGTGAAGATCGAAGTTTGGAAGGGAAGCACAAAATACACTGAGTTTTCCAGCGTTTCAAATAATGGAGAGATAATAGTTCCAAAGACCGGGGAAAAACTAAATGAGAGTCTTAAATTCAAAATATTCAAAAATAACTATCTTAAAGATGAAATATACATTGACGTAACTTGTTCTAAAATCAAAGACGTTGGATATTCCTATAAGGGAAGTAAAGGATACAGCCTAACTATACAAAAATTGGAGAAGGTTTTTGGTTGGTGACTAGATGAATAATTTTCTGTTTCTTTTAATTATAATAATAATTGCTGGAATATCAGGAGTAGGAATGCTTGCACCTGGTTTCTTTGCGCAAATACAAGACCTTGGGGTTTTTCATAAAGATGACGTTACTCTCGTAGGATGTGCATGTGTGAGTACTACAACAGGGCTTCCTGTTACATGTCCTGCTGAAATGCTCACTAGTCCACTTTGTCCAGTATTAATATCCCTGCCCCCACCAATCCCACCTTGAGAGGTTCGAAAAATGCAAGAAGGAATAAAAAAGCATTTTTTTGGGTTAAAGATAATACTATCAATAATTCTTGTTGCTACAACTGTTTCGATAGTAGCTGCATTTTTTCATGATGCAGCAGAGGGAAACAGCTCCACTTCTGAAACTAATCCAAAAGCTGTAATAATAGATCAGCTCTATGATGACATTCCAAATAATAGGTTTCATGAAATAGCCATAGACCTCTTCGCAAAGGCAGGATATGAAGTGGATGTTTTTACTACCAAAGATATTACAATAGACTTTTACAAACAATTACCATCAAAAAATTACAAATTTGTACTAATAAGATCCCATGGAGCAGCTGATGAAAATGACAATGACTCTGTAACATTATTTACAGGAGAAAGATATGACAACGAGAAATATATCTCAGAACAGCTTTTCGGTCAAGTAAAAAAAGGCGCACCTCTTGAAGAAGTAGATTATATTGTCAATAACGCAGATGCACAATGGGTTATGGTAAACGATACCTATACTCTTTCTGTCCCAGCTAAAACCTTTGTTTCAAGTAAGGACGAATACTTTTTGATCACGCCAACCTTCATTGATTCAAATATGAAAGGGAAATTTTCCAAAACAATATTTTTGCTAGGGGGTTGTAGTACGATGCACACAGATACTATGGCAAAATCTCTGGTAAAACGTGGAGCATCCACAGTTATTGGATGGGATGACCGGATAGGTTCTGGGGAGAATGATTATGCTATGCTGATGTTACTTGATAAATTATTTGTTATGAATATGGAATTAGATGACGCTGTAGAGTCTCTAATGGAGCAAATTCCACTAGAACGAATGTCATACCAAGCCAGAATGGCAATTTATTCAGATCAAATCTAAAAGGCTTCTTTTCAAATGAAAGCATTGACAAATTCTTACCAAAAAATTATTGGGTTAAATATGCCATGTGGTGACATTTGAGAATGAATCATATTATTCAAATCACTTTATTATTTGTCATTGGATGTTCACTAGCTTATGGCATGTTTTTTTCCCAAATTGTTGCAGAACTAATTGAACCAGTTAATGTGAGTCAAAGTGAAGGAAAATCTGATCTTGCTCAGCTGGCTGTATTTGATGACAATGTTTACATTGTTTGGAGAGATAATTCTACCGGAGATACGGATATTTATTTTTCTAATAGCTCTTATGGAGAACTAAATTTTAACGAACCAGTAAATATTAGTAATAATACAGGTGCTTCAGCATTTCCACGTATTCAAATAGAAGGAGAAAGCATCTTTGTTACATGGTATGATTATACCCTGGGTCAAAGTGATATCTTATTTGCAAAAAGTTTTGATAACGGGAAATCTTTTGAAACAATTAATCTAAGTAACAATGAAGGAGTTTCATATAATCCGTGGGTTGCATCTTATAAAAATAATGTATATGTGGTATGGAATGATGAAACACCAAACCTGAAAAAGCTCAACATTTCCAAACCAAAAAATACTGACATCACTTTAGGAACTCTTGATATTCTTTTAGCAAAAAGTCATGATGGTGGATCTACATTTGAAATAATTAATTTGAGTGACTCTATTGAATTTTCTTTGAATCCTAGGATAGTAGTTAATCAGAATTATGTGTATGTAGTTTGGCACGAAAAAACTGAAACAGGTTATGAGATCTTTTTTGCTGTAAGCAATGATAGTGGTCAATCTTTTAGTCAACCTATCAATATTAGCAAAACTGAAACCGACTCAAATGATGCTGCAATTGAGGTTTTTGAAAATAATGTTTATGTTCTATGGAAAGAAGGAGCAAGTGATATTTTCTTTGCTAAGAGTGAAAACAATGGAATTTCCTTTACTGATCCCATCAAGATTAGTAATACCGCTGTAGAAATTACCCGAGATACTCAGATGGTAGCATACGAAAACTTTGTGTACGTTGTATCTTTTAACAAATCACCTGAAGGTGGAGGGGCTTTCTTTGTCAGAAGTGACGATTACGGTAATTCCTTTAGCGAACCAATCAACCTAAGTGGAAAATTTCCCAATGTAGCGATGGCACAGATTGCAGCAAACCAAGAAAATCTTTATGTAATTTGGCAAGATAACAGGTTAGGAAATTCAGAGATCTTTTTACGAAAAAGTAATGATAATGGACAAAGCTTTGGCAGTATTATAAACATCAGCAATGACAAAGCAGACTCAAATCTGTTTATACTTGGGCCACAAATAGCTACAATCGATAACAATTTCTACACAATTTATGAAAAGGTAGATGAATCAGGAAGTGATTTGTTTCTCGATGATGCAAGCCAAGCCCCACCAATAATTAATGGAACCTATATTCTCAATACAATAGATAGAGAAATCAATGTTGAAATAAAATTTGACAAGGAAACAATAGATATCAATCAACCTACATCGATAGTCCTCAAGTTTTTAAATGCAACAAACAATCAGCATCTCAATAAAGTCAATTATTCTCTTTCAATTAGCGATACTCTAGGAAATAACATGTTGAATAGATCAAATCTTTTTGCAGAACTAGGAGTTGATAATCAGACACTGTCATTTGATAAAAAAGGACCTTTTATTATCACAGTTTCATTGGAGGAAACAGGAGATAATTTTTTTAATGGTACAAATTATTCAACCTACACTGACACTATAATAACAGTAGTTCCAGAGTTTCCAGTTGGCATTTTTATTGTAATAATTGTTGGTCTGGGTTTGGCATGCATTCTAAGTAGAACACATGGTCTAATTTCAAATAAAGCGAAATCCTAATTCGTTAAAGTAGATTGTAAATTTGAAAAATTTACCTTTTTCCAAGTACCTAATAAAATTGAAAAAATTTCCTTGATTATATGGATACCTTATTGACTTTGAATTTTAATAGTGTAAATGATACGCCTGCAATTACTGCAAGAGCTGATAATGCCCAAATTGCATTTTGCTGAGCTCCTGCAATTAATAATGCAGTTGTGTTAATTGACAATACCTCTCCTGCTACTGGTCTTTGCACAGTAAAGCCATCAATATCCCCACCTGTCACACCTGTTGAGCCATCAACAACACAGGTTAGGATGGTCCAGGATCCTAACAATAATGCTGGAGTAGTTGCTGGGTTTGAACCAATTTGAACCCACGCTGATGGCCCTGCAAGTGAAGGAGGTGGAGCAGTACCGTCAGTTGTAATGCTAGTTAGTATCGCAGCAGGGCCGGATGGGTAATAGAAAGAAATGGAATCTTGAAGGCCAGCAAGTGGTCCTGGAGGAAAGCTAGGACCTACTGTAGGTTGTACTATAGTCCACAAATTAGCTTGTGTACCAAACAATGCTGCATTATCAAGAAGAAAAGCATCTGTAAAACCATCTGTTCCGCCGCCGCCAGCTACCACAGGAGTACCACAAGATAATCCGCCAGGAAATGATACTGTTGTATCTGGAACTGCGCCAGGTTCAAAAGCACGAAATACTACGCTGCTGCCACCTGTATGAGGAGTAAATACGCCATCACCCCAACATGTCCAAGTAATAAAACTATCAAGAGTTGTAAATGCTGAAGGAAGTAAACACGTAGGACCTGGGTCTGCAAATGCATATTGTAATGATCCTACACCTAATGTTCCTACTAGAACAAACAAGGCTACTATGCTGAAAACTTTGCTAATTGGTTCTTTCATGATATAATAGGTAAAACATAATTGTGTTTAAAAGACTTGAGAAACTCCTCTTCCAGCTTGTAAACAAGAGAGATATGTTCTAGTATGCGAAATCTAGATTAGTACGTCTATGGATTCTAAATTACAAACTGGCAATTACAACAAACTAACAAAAACTGGATTAAGCATAAAACAATAATGAATAAAACAAAGTTTTCTACATAAAATTATTAAATATTTTATTATATATCACTTTGCTATCTGTACTAAAAATTATTTTAAAAAATAAAAAGATCCTCTATGGTGGTGTTGGATCTGCACCTAGAACAACTATCTTTACATCATAGACGTTTTGTACGTTATTGGCATCCTGTGCTACAACATCAGTAATTTTGATGAATGTTGTCGTAGAGCCATGGTATCCTGCTGATGTGAGGACTATCTTACCTTCAGCTACTACATCGTTTACAGAATCTGTTAGTTTACAGATTATTATAGCACCTGAATACATTCCAGTCTGGCCTCCCGCCTGTCCAAATGAGTTTGGACTGTGGAAGCTGCATTGAGTAATACGATTTTTTATAACCGCCTTTTGCCCCTGGACTCCATCAACTGCACTGATAACAAAGTCTATGTTTGCTGTAGTAATTGGTGCAACTAGGTCTTGCTCTTGTGCACCCAAGTTCTGAACGTTCATATCAAATCCTGGAGCCAAAAAGCCCATACCTAAACCAGTTATAGCTACTCCAATAATTGCTAGCCAAACTATAGGTTGCATTGATTTGTCAATGCAATGGAGGATTAAAAGACTTGAGAAACTATCAATCCAGCTTGGAAACAGGATTCTTGTAATCTAGTAGATGGAATATAGAATATGTAATACTTTTTTTTGAGTGAGCAAAAAATTTCTGTTAGCAAAGTGCAGTCGCAGGATCACAAGTTACTACATCCATGATATCTTTTCCTAAAGTCATCATTTGAAAAACTGACATAATTATATACAAAAACCACAAAAACTGTGCAACTGTTAAAACCGGATTGAAATTCTTTCCCAAAACAAGCTGAATCGTGCTTGATCTACTTTTAGATGGTCTTTGGCTTTTGAAAAACATACGTCTTTCATAAAGTTTAGACCCAAGATATAATCCAAAAATAATCATAAGGTATATGCCAAAAATAATGGTGCTTGCAAATGACTTTTCAAGGACCCTGTAGAAAAACCCAGTTATCATATCTCCTTGAGGCATCGCTCCTAGACTTATGGCATAGTTAGAAAATGCATAAATCAATACATTACATGCAATGGCGGCAAAAAATGTCGTATAATCAGGTTTTTTTGGTTTGTTTTTTTTACCCAAATCATTGCTTTTTATGCCTAAACTTATCCTGCGGATTTTTTCCCTCTTATCTTTTCGTCTTTTTAGTACATATTGTATCATTGTTGTGCCTGCAAATGTAGAGATCATAATTATGGGGTTTCCTGCCAAACCAAGAAGAGAGCCAACGTATGGTGTGGCAAAAATTACCTTGCCATGAATTTCATCAGCAGTATAATGCCCAGGGTCATAAAATGAATTATTATCACCTTTCATCCCAAAACCAGATTCGGTTTCTTCCACTATTCTGTGTACTATGACAATCTTTGCATTTTCCTCCTGTTGTGTAAAACTTACAATATCACCTATTTCATACGAGTCCATCTTTTTTGTAATAACAACAGAACCACCTTCAATAGTTGGTAGCATACTTTTTCCTTGAACCATCAAAAATCCTGTATCACCTCCAAGCTGAGTTGGCCATAAATAAATTGCAAGGGGTACAAGAGCAACGACGAAAATAATTTTTAATATACGCAAGATCATTATTATATACACACAGATATTTACTCTTATCTAAAAAATTTTCTTTTATCAACAAATTAGCTATACAAAAGCTTGTTGATTTTGTTCGAAAAAAGTATTACATATTCTATATTCCATCTACTAGATTACAAGAATCCTGTTTCCAAGCTGGATTGATAGTTTCTCAAGTCTTTTAATCCTCCATTCCACTGTCAAATCAATGCAACCACTAATATTGTTAGCAATAGTTGGAGTAGCTGTTGGCGCAATGGGTATGGGCTTTTTGGCTCCAGGATTTGATATGAACGTTCAGAACTTGGGAGCACAAGAGCAAGACCTTGTTTCACCAATTACTACAGCAAACGTGGACTTTGTCTTGTTCAAGAGTCATGGTTTTAAGCCAAATAGTAACAAGCCTATTCTCTACAACGTAATTGACCAATGTAGCTTCCACAGTCCAAACTCATTTGGACAGGCTGGAAATGGATTTTTTGCAGGGGCTAGAATAATCTGTAAACTTACAGATTCACAAAGCGATGTAGTAGCTGAAGGTAAAGTAATCCTAACTTCAAGAGGATACGTGCACTCTGAAACTATATACATTCCAATCACTAACCTCGCAGTCAATAATCCACCATCCAATGATGTACAAAACATCTTTGACGTAAAGATAGTTGTTCTAGGTGCAGATCCAACACCACCATAGAAAAATACACAACATCTTCTTTTTTTATTTTTTTTACTTAAGCTGAATTAGTATTATTATTAGTGAAATAATTCCTAATCATAATATAGAGTTAAATCAACCAAGGATCTTAATACAGCAATGAGATTTCTTTTGTTTGTAATTATTATATTATTTATTATTCCAGCATCATTATCAAATGTTGAATCAAAATTATCAGAAAATAACTTTACTCAAGGAAATAGGTTTTATCAAGAAGAAAAATATGAAGAGGCAATATCTCATTATGAATCGATATTAAATGACTATCCTAACAGTACTAAAGTAATTGGAAAGACTGGAGATTCCTTTTTTCAGTTAAAAAACTTTGAAAAAGCAATCGAATATTATTTGCAAGTAATAAAATTCAATCCAACTGAGATTGATGACTCTGGAAAACTCTACATTGACAAATTACTTGAGCTTGAACCCAAAAATGTAGAGGCATTATACACTAAGGGAAAGTCTCTAGCATTTTTTAACAATACATTAGATGAAGCAAACTCGTATTTTGATTCAGTTCTTGAAATTGACACGCGACACACCGATGCGTTATCTCAAAAGGGAAACATCTATTTTCAACTTGACCAATTTGAAAAATCAATTTCCTTTTTTGATAAGGTCCTAGAAATTGAGCCAAATCACGTTGATGCCTTGAGCAGCAAAGGGTATGCCCTTGCAAAGCTAGGAAAATTTGACGAGTCAAATTCTTACCTCGAGCAGGCTTTGCAAATCAGCCCAAACAGCGCAGATGCCCTGTATAGGAAGGGAAGCTCACTTCTGGTTCAGGGAAAATCTAATGATGCCTTTTCATTTTTTTATAATGCACTAAAAAATGATCCTAGGCACATACCTTCCCAAATAAAATTAGACATAATTGCTGATAGTCTTCCTGTTTACGAGCTTGATGGATATGCAGAGGCTAAGGTATATGATGTAAATGGATACCTTGTAGGCCATCTAAAAGCAAACCATGTATTTGCCTTAAATCACACAACTATTGATTCTATGATGGAAGAGTGGCCAATTACAAAAATAATTGAAAGAAACGGAAAAGAGTACGAAGTCCATCAAAATGAGCAAACGATCTATGCTCCTATCCGGTATGTATATGGAGGTGGCCAATTTTATGGAGTGTATATTCCTCCTCATGTCAGAGAACAAGTTACGCTAATTTTTGTAAATTATTGGATGTTTGAAGTTGACCCAGGCGATTCCATAAAACTGACTCAAACTGTGTTCAGACAAGCTGCCTGATTCCTTCTAATAAGAAGTGTGCCAACGCCTATTGCAAAAAAATCGATAAGAGCAATATAGCGATAGGGATGCAAATTATATCCAGAAAGGGCTGCAACTAGGGGCATAGCAATAGTTGCTCCTGCGATGAGCATCAGCGCAGCATTGGCATGTGAAATACCTTTACGTGATATCAAAAACAAGGCAACAATAAGAGGTAAAATGAACAGGAGAAAAAGAAAATCATATCGTAGCTGAAACGACCAGATAGTAAAGCTGCTCCAAAAATCATCATAATCAAATGTAAAGTTTCTTGTTGGTACCCCAATACCTAGTTCAGCTTCCAAGCCTACAATTCCCACAAACGCAACAATTGCAATTATACCATAGGATAACAAAACAAAAAGTTTCTTTCGTCTTGGAATATCGACAAGAAATAGAAAAAATATTGTCAAAGGAAAATATGCAATAGTCAGAGGTTTGGAGAAAATAGATGCCACATATGAAATAGGCGACAAAAACCATTTTTTAAAGATCAGGTACAAGGAAAGAAGGTATAACAACGCCCACGAGTTTTCATACGACGCTGTAGTATCAAATATCTGAAAAGTGTAGCTTGAAAGAAAAACTGTCATTGCAACCAATCCTGCAAATCTTTTTTTTGTAAGCTCGACTGTAAAAAAATACGTTAATAGAACTAATGAAATGCTAACAATAAACGGCACTATTCTCCAATTCTGAAAGAGAAATTGGGATGATTTGAGAAGAAAATTTTTTACATGCAAATTAAATAGCTCAGATGATCCTTTCCCAAAAGGCCAATTTTCAACCTCATCTTTTACTCGATTAAAATCAGCAAGAGATTTGCTCTCGTCTACTGCAAGATCCTCAAAACCCAACCCAACATATCCAAAAACTATACCGACCACTACAATTGTAGCAACATTACGGGAAACCTCAAAATTAAGAATAAAATTAATGCCATTTTTTACAACATTCGGTAGCCTTTTTGTGTAGTACAATATTCCAAAAATAAGAATTGCAATATTTGCAACTATAACTGGAATAGCCCATGTTCCCAGCTCATATGGATTGGAATCCACAGTTTCATCAATTAAAGTGATAATTAGTGACGGGAAAATAAGAGAAACTAAATTTATTAGAACTATTCCAAGCGCAAATACAAATACGGCGTATGATACGATACTTGATTTTTGTATTTGCATAGGATCGCATTTTCATTCATTCTAATATTTGTATAGGCTTTTTTATTATAGATAAAAAGGTGTTAGCTTTGATATCTAGAAGCTTTTTCTATTAATGAGAATGAGGCTGTTTTGTGAATTTTCCACCTAACCATCTATTTTAGTCAGCTATGCCAATTTGCTAGACAACTTTGGCATCCAGCTAGGGATGAAATTTTTCTAAATTAGAAAATTTTTCTTCTTTTATTGAACCAATAAGCATTTACCATTTTCCTTGAAATAGATGATGGTAATATCTGAAATAATTTATAGCGTACAAAATATTTTGATTTTTCCACAAAAGGTTTATTCTTTCTATATTGCTTTAAGGCGCTTTCATATTTTCTTCTTTGCACAGGTTCTAATTTTTCTAGAACGGATTTTCGTATTTGGTCGGTCTGTTCCAAAGAATGTTTTGCTCGAAATTTTGTTATTTGCCCTGGATGAATTCTATATTTTACTAGTGTTTTTGAAACTAGATGTAATCTGCAATTATGTAAAAGACAATATCGTAACCACAACTCATAATCTTCAAAATTTATTGTTTCATCAAACATTCCATAGTCCTTAATGGTTGATTTATGAATAAGGCTTGATGATGGAAGACCAATCATGCGATCCAATAGCATTACATTAAAATCGAATGGTAAAAGATCACTGTAATCTTGTCCTAAATGATGCTCAATCATTTTACCATTAGAATCAATAAAATCGTAATTACTATAGAAAATAGCATGTTTCTTATCCTCTAATGTTTTTGCCTTAGAAACTAATTCCTCAATAGCTTGAGGATATAGTACATCATCAACATCTAGTCGTTTTATCCAATCCCCACTCGCTTCTTTGATCCCAGCATTTAATGCAGATGATGCATTTCCACTCTTTTTGGTAACTAATAGAATTTTATCTGAATATTGTTTCAATAGTTCTAAGGATTTATCTTGAAAACCATCGTAAACGGTAATAATTTCAGTGTTTTGGTAGGATTGATTGATTACAGATTCCAAACATTCGACCAAATATTTTTCAGCATTGTATACAGGAATTACGATTGAGACTTTTTCGGCTTCCATGTTAATTAAAATCCTCTGTGAAATTTAGTCATTATTGTCGCAATTATCTAGTACAATCACCCTATAATAGAATTCATCTGGTTATAGTTCAAAAATATTTGGTGGTTACATTTTGATATAGTCAGCAAAATTCTCAATAAAAGATTTTTTCGAATACCTATAAGTTCCTCTTTAAGTGGAATTAGATTGAGAACCATATGTCGTTGGAGGTATTAAAGAACTGAAAATTCTTTTGATTTCGCGATTCATTAATCCTACAACAGGGGGAGCCGAGTACGTTACGAGTATAATTGCAAAAGTATTAGCTGACAATGGAAATAAGCTATGGGTTCTTTCAAATAAGATCGAAGGGATTGAAAACCCTATACATAATAATATGAAAGCAATGTATCTAAAAACCCAAACTACTCAAGACGTATCACACTGGAAGTCTATAGATAAATTACGATATATTTTTTCAGCATTAATCAAAGGATACTCTATAATTAAAAATGAAAAAATAGATATAATTATTTCTCATACAAACCAGCCATCTCTTGTTGGTTGGATTTTATCTTCACTAACATCTATACCGCATGTAGTTACAATTCATGCAACTGATTCACTAAATAAAAAATATTTGGAAGAATGGGCAAAGCAAAAGGGAAATTCAAGATGGAAAGCTAAACTTGGATACCAAATGACAAAAACCATCTTCAAATTAAACTATACAGCAATTCATACTGTAAGTGAAGCTATCAAAGATGATCTAATTAGAATTGGAGTTACTAAACCAATTTTTGTAATTCACAACGCAATTCCAATTGAAAAGCACCAACAGACTACGAGTAAACCATTTCAGTTTATTATTATCTCAAGATTAGAATTTTTCAAAAATGTCCAAACTGCTATCAAAGCAATAAAAATTGTGAAGAAATCCTATCCTGACGTTAAGCTAATAATACTTGGAGATGGTTCATACCGCCCAAATCTAGAAAAACTTACAGAAGAATTAGGTATAAAGGAAAACGTTATTTTCAAAGGATATCTATCGGGTCAAGAGAAAAAAAAGTTACTATCAGAATCACAAGCTCTCCTTTTTCCATCTCTATCAGAAGGTTTTGGAATGGTAATACTTGAGGCGTTTGAACAAAAAAAGCCTGTACTAATTTCAAACATTAGGCCTTTGACTGATATTGTTGAACATGGAAAAACTGGTTTGATAGTTTCAAAAGATGATGTAACCTCTTGGGCAAATACTATGGAGAATATACTAAAAGATCCTGAACATGCTACACAAATGGGAGAATCGGCTAGAGATGTTTTAGAAAAGAACTATACTCTTGACTTAATGGCAAAAAAAATTTTGAAACTGTATGAAAGTTTTATTATTAAATGAGATTTCTAAATTCGTCGGTTTCCAATCCGATTTGCGTACATTGATTCTATTTTATAGGCAACGGATTTAGGAAAAATCTTGAATACTATTTTCCTCAAAAATGGAACATATTTTAAAATTTGGGAGTTTTTCTTTTGATATTCAACTAATCCACCCTCATATTTTTTGCGAAGTTCTGGTTCTAGCTGATCAAGTACATATTTTCTAGCATTTTCTGATTGGTCTATTAATTTTTTACTTCCTCTTTTCTGAGTTTCCTGGTTTCCATGAATTCTATATTTTGCCAAAGATTTAGAGATAAAATATAATCTAACATTATGCAAAAGAGAATATCTTAACAATAATTCATAATCTTCTACAAATCGTGGATTACCATCGAATGTTCCATATTCATCAAGTGTAGATTTGTGAATGAGACTTGTAGTACCGTTTCCAATATAATGATCTAATAACAATATGTTAAGGTCGAATTGAGAAAGCTCATTGTAATTGGGTTCAACTACCTTGCGCAAAATTTTTCCATCAGAATCTATCATTTCCCAGTTAGAAAATAACACATAATTTTTTTTATTTTTGAGCTTGTTTGCCTCTGAAACTAATACCTCTACAGCATTAGGATACAAAACATCATCAGCACTTAACCATTTGAACCACTCTCCAGTCATCACTCTTATGCCTTCATTTAATGCAGATGACATCCCGCCATTTTCTTTTTCGATAATTTTTATTTTATTAGAAAATTTTTTGAGTATTTGAAGAGAACTATCTGTGGAGCCATCATCTACTGCTATTACTTCAATATTAGGATACGTTTGATTAATTGCAGACTGTATACATTCTTCAAGGTATTTTTCAGCGTTATAAACTGGTATTACAATTGATATTTTTGGAGTTGAGATTTTTTCCAAAAGATTAACCTTTATTCAAACCTAGTTTTTACTTGTGGTGTTAGAAAAATTAAAAATTTTTTCAAAATCATAATTTCCTTTTACACACAACAAATTTGTAAATGATTCGGTCTCTGGTTTGTATTTTTCACAAAGAGTTACAATATTAACTGGTTTTATTTCTCTATTCTTTGAATCAATATGGTAAATATCAAAATTGTAACTTTGCAATAAACTAATACATCCTAAGGGATCTTTTCCAATTTTTTTAAGTACGAAGGGATTAAATTCCGTCATTATTATCAAGCTGCCTCTTTTAAGTAAGGATGACATTCCTTCTACTGCCTCTGCTTCTCCGCCCTCTATATCCATTTTTATAAAATCTATTTTTCCTTTAAAATTTCTAAAATAATCATCAAGTGTAATTGAATCAATTTCTATTGATGAATCATTATCTTCTGTTTCAAAAATGGTATGAGCGCCTTTATTTTTATTGTCTAAATAAAGTCTTAACTTTCCAGATTTGTTTGATACAGCTTGTCGCTCTAAAATTATGTTTTTGTAATTGTTAATTTCTAAATTTTTTTCAAGAATGTGAAAATTTTCAGGATCTGGTTCAAAAGCAAAAACTTTTCCCTTATTACCTACAAGTCGTGCAAAAATTAAGGTATAATAACCAATATTTGCGCCCAAATCTACTACTGTTGACCCTTCCTGAATTATCTTTTTAACAATTTGAGTTTCAAACTCTTCAAATTTTCCATTAGTTGAGAGTTCCAAAGAATCAAAAGGGTCAAGGAACATTTTATGACCATCAACCATTGCCCAATCTGCTCTTAAATGAAATCTTAAGGTTCTAGAGATCTGGTGTAAAGATTGGTATTTTCCAAAACCAAGTTTCAAAAGAATGTTAACACTTTTTTTATATATTGGGAGAAGAATTTTGTTTGTTCGCAATAAAGATTTGAGGTTAATACTATATTATTATTGTTTAAAGAAACTCAATGTTCTTTAGAAATTCAATATGAGTAATATTATTAACTTAACAATTCTGATTCGTTTATGGCAGAAGAAAGTTCCACCAAAAATTTTTCTTATATTAGCATAGGTCGATTAATTGCTCTATTCCTTCAAGCTCTTTTTTATCTATTATTTGCTAAACTCTTAGAACCTGGATTATATGGGGAATTGAATGTCGCATTAGCACTTGCTGGCACCTTTGCTACGATCTCTAGATTTGGATTAGGATATTCTTTGCAAGTTTCTCAATCCAAAAAAGAATACGAAGTATCAGATCAGATTAAGACTTTATTTCTTGTTACCACCTCAGCTGCATCTCTAATTCTAATTCCAATTGATGTATTTGCTGCGATTCTCTGTTTTGGTTCATCTCTTTTCCTAATGTATCAGCAGGATTTGATGGGGCTTCGGAAATACAAAAATTTCATGGTTTCTTCAATTCTAAAAAGCGTTTTATTTTTTGTCATACCAATTTTGTTATATTTCGCTTTAGAAATTCCAGGAATAGTCTTAGGAATGGCAATTGCAAGTATAATTCCTAGCCTTTCATTTTTCAAAGATTTTAAAGCAAAATCATTTAGCGGGCTTAAGAACCGATACAAGGTTTTATTTCAAAACTCTCTGATCGGCATTTCTGGACTTTCAGTAATGGTTGATAAATTGCTTATCTCGTATCTGTATGGATTTTCTACTGTTGGTGTGTATCAATTTAATCTCCAAGTTCTAACTGCCTTACAGGTTCTTCCAGGAGTTTTATTTTTATATCTTATTTCTGAAGAATCTACAGGAGCAACACATGGTAAAATAAATAAGCTCGTTATTTTAGCCGCTGTTGGGATTGCCATTACAGTTATTGTAATATCGCCTTTCTTAGTTGACATGTTTTTCCCAAAGTATGTCGAGGGAGTTTTTGGTTTACAGTTAATGGTATTAACAATAATTCCACAATCACTCGGAGCATCTTTTGGTGCAAAATTAATTGCAAGAGAATCTACCAAGATAGGTTACATTAGTTTGCTAAATATTGGCATTCTTTTATTCCTTATCAGTGTTTTAGGAGACAGTTATGGTCTTGTAGGGTTGTCACTTGCCGTTTTAATTTCGACATCCATCGCAGTGATTCTTTCTTACGTTTTGTACAGAAAATTAAACACAAAAAATGAATCAAATAGTTTTAACGCTGATTTATTATAGCCAGAATGGCTTGAATGTAATTGGTTTCCAATTTTTCGAGAGAAAATTCATCTAGAATCTTTTTTGAATTTTGAATAATTTTATCCTTAAATTGATTGTCAGTGAGGAATCTATCCATTGCTTCAGCTAAAGCCTTAGGATTCTTTTGTTCAACCAACAATCCAGTCTTTTCATTTTCAACTACCTCTGGTACTCCACCTACATTTGTTGCAACTACAGGCAAACCAGATTCCATCGCCTCAGGAATTACTTTGCACAAGTTTTCAGTATATCCTTTAGAATCAATAATTGGAGGACAGACAAAAACATCGCTAATATCATGTAACCAACCAACTTGTTCCAAGGTCGCCATTCCAAAGAATGTAACATGATTTTCAAGTTCTAGATCTTTTGTTAATTTTTTAAGCTCATTCATCAAAATGCCATCGCCAGCAATGATTAGATGCGTCTTTTTGTTTTGAAGGTACGGTAAGGATCTAATTGCATACTCTGCACCTTTTAGCTCAATCAAGTGACCAACAAACAAAATTATTTTATAAGAATCATCGGTAAATTTTCTGCGAAATTCTTTTAGAAAATTAATATCAGATGTATGATTTACATAGTTTGGAGGAGTTCCAATTTTGACAATTTTTTCTTTTTTTACGCCCAAATTTATAAACCCATTTTTTGTATATTCGCTATTAGCTATAACAAGCGATACTTTATTCATTGCAGGAACAAGTAATCTTTGTAAAAATTTTGAATTTCTAGTAAATCCAAGCTCAGAACCATAAATTTCAATAATCGATTTTGTTTTAAAAAATTTTGAAACTAAATATGCAACGTAACCTGACGGAAAAGCCCATCTTCCAATTATAATGTCAGGTTTTTCTTTTAGACATTGACTAAATGTAAAGAAAAATAATCTAATTGTCATAATTAAGACCTTTAACAAACCAAACTTTGATTTTCTTATTTCTTCTGGAATCGAATGTCTCATTTCATATTTTTCTGGTAAATATCCAAATCGTTTTATCGTTACAGAATCCACTACCTCTTCTTTTGGTGATCCTGTTCTGTGATAAGTAAAAGCTTTCACATCAAAACCAGCTTTGATTAACGATTTGTTCAAAGTATGAACAAAACCACGTTTTTGTGAATCAAAATATGTGGTACTTAATGTGTAAACTATTTTTTTTTCTTTAACCATCTGCTCTATGGTTTCGTTAATGAATTTAATAATTTATGTAAATTTTTGATTAACAGAACATACTCAAAGATATTTAGCATTGAATTTCATTTACTCGGTATGAAGGTTTTTGTAACTGGGGGCGCTGGCTTCATAGGTTCGGCGTTAGTAGGTAAATTACAATGTCCTTGGGTTAATCTTCATTCGTAGATAAAATACCGCTTGTTTTAGCTTGAGAACCACGATATATGAATAGAAAGAAAACTGTCTCCACAATAGCTGAAACAAGGACTGCAATTGATAAACCCTCCAATCCATAGACGTTACCTAAAATAGCAATAAATCCCAAAAGGGAACCAATTCTTGCTATTCCTGCATATCCAACCTTGGTCGATTCTTGTGCCTGAAGATCAGCTTTGAGAATTTGTGTAATAGATAGTGGAATTACTGAAATTATTAAAATTTGTAAAGCATTAACACCTTCTTCGAATTTTGGAAAAAGTTGTTCCACTAAAAAGGGGGAAAAAATGATAACAAAAATAACCAGAACGATTGTAATCATGAGAGTGGCATACGCTATTCGTTTGTGTTTTTTTCCACTTGATTTTTCTGACAGCACAAATGAGTACAACGAGGTAGGCAATATCATAAGAACAACTAAAATTTGCATATTGAATTGATATAGTCCTACAAATGCAAATCCGTATAATGGGAAAATCAATAGCTTATCAACCCACCGATTAAGCGCTGAAGAAGCATCTACTCCAAAGTTATGCATCAAAACTGTACCATGTGATCTTATTTCACGAAATGATTGTATCTTTAGACTTAATGATTTAAAGAAATCAATACTTCCAAAGAAGTTACTTAAGGTAAGTCCAAGTAATATTCCAGGTACATCAAAAGCAAAATAAAATGCAATAGACAACGTGATGGTTGCAACGCTTCTAAATACACTTGCCCAGAAAAATTTTTGGTATTTTTTGAAACCCAACAGATTATGAGTGTTCATTAAAAATGTTGATAGCGCGAAACATAATAATGCAGAATTGAGATCAATCGGTAATAGAATTAAAGCAGCTGTCCCAGTGGTAATGACTGAAAGTACATTTATTTGGTTTGAAAGAATATGTTTTTCCTTTGCTCTATAAACTAATACACTTAGAGGAAATCCAAACCTGGATACTATGGAAGCCGTCCCAGATATTGCTATGAGATAACTCATTTGCCCGAAAGTTTCCGGCTCAAGAATTGTGGCAAAAATTAGATAAAAACTAGTGTATAATCCTACAGTAATTATTTTACCCAAAGTTACAAACGAAAAATTTTTGATTGAGCTATTCTGCGACATCTAAATCTCCATCAAATTGAAATGTAGGAATCCCACTAGTAAATCCTACTCCCAGCAACCGTGCTAGATAAGGTTCTGGTGTTCTTGTATGCAAGCAATGTAATTAGGAAAACCATAACTATGCATGCAGCTATTGTTATCAAAGTTGAATTCTAAAGTTAACCCTAAATCAAATAATCATGAAAGTAGTAAAAATAAAACAAAAACCAAATTTTATGTAGTAATTGGCACACGCGCACAATTGGTCAAGATGGCACCCTTGATGGCTTTAATGCAAAAAGAATGTCTCGATTATGAGTTTATTTATACTGCACAGCATCGGGAGACAATAAATCAAACCTTACAAAATTTTAAGGTAAAACAGCCTGATAGAACAATTTATTTAAAATCCGAAGCAAACACTCTTACAAAATTCCTTGGCTGGGGGTGTGCTATGTTCTTGAAGGCCTTTAACCCCAAAAAGGTTTTTCCAGAAAAAGGAATTGTGTTAACTCATGGTGATACTGTAACTACTGCTTGGTCCGCTATTGTTGCTAAGCTTGCTGGATGTAAGGTTGCCTATGTGGAAGCAGGCCTGAGGACTCACAGAATATTACATCCATTTCCTGAAGAATTGATGAGAGTAATTACCTCATATTTTTCAGATTTTTATTTTTGCCAAGACAAATTTGCAATGAAAAATTTGAAAAAATTCAAAGGAGAAAAAATTAACATTGGTGCGAACACCGTATATGATTCGGTAGTACATGCACTTAACTCTGATGCAGAAGTTGAAATTCCAAACGAACCATATGTGATGGTTAGTATTCATAGGTTTCAAACCATATACACTAGAAAGCTAGAAAATATAGTGATCCCATTACTTGAACAGGTAGCCCAAAAAGGATTTACACTTCTTTTTGTTTTACATCCTAGCACCCGTGAAGTGTTGAAAAGAAATAACATGAAACTATACAAAAGACTTCAAAATAATAAAAAAATAATTCTCAAAGAGAGATATCCATATTTTGAATTTCTCAAGCTTTTAAACAAATCTGAATTTGTAATTACGGATGGAGGAAGTAATCAAGAGGAGGTATCATATTTAGGAATACCTACCTTATTATTCAAAACAGAAACATCAAGAATTGAGGGCATGGGTGAAAATGCCATCATGTCATATTTCGATCCGGAGATTACCATGAAGTTTGCAGAAAATTACAAAAAATATCAAAAACCATTTAAGAGTTTTGCAATTTCTCCCTGTAAAGTAATTGTTAACTATCTAAAAAATCTCTGACCTATTTGTTACAGGTCAACAAATAAAAAAAATTATCAATAAAATCTTATTTTCCTCTAATCATCCTTATGTAGCCGTAACGAGGTTATAACACTTATTGAACATACTGGCCGTGGGTGCTCACCCTGATGACATTGAATTAGGTTGCTTTGGTATTCTAGCAAAACATCATCTAAAAGGGGATAAAATTTTCGGGACAATTTTGACTAAAGGTGAACTTTCAGCTAAATCCGTTGCACGAGAAAAGGAGACAAAGAACGCCGCCAAACTTGTCGGAATGAAATTATTTTTTGGAAATTTTCCTGACGGGAATTTACAAGAGAATTCCTCGCTTGTTTCGTTTTTGGATGATATCATTAAAAAGTTCAAAATTGATATCATTTATACTCACACTGAACATGACAGACATCAGGATCATATAGCAGTAGCCAAAGCCTCTATTTCTGCATCACGTAATATCAAAGAATTATATTCGTATGAAACTCCAAGCGTAATATACCCATTTAGCCCCCAACTCTTTGTTGATATAACAAGAACCATACAGGTTAAAGTTAACGCAATTAAAAAACACAAAACACAAAAGAAAAAAATCTACATGCGAATTGATGCAATAAAGGGTCTTGCAAAATTTCGGGCTCTTCAATGTAGAATCCCAGATAGGTATTGTGAAGCATTTGAAATTCACAAGGTCTTAAAAACTTAAGATTGAAACACGTTTTCTCTATCTATATTAAACTTTATTCTTTTTAGTAATCGTTTTGAATTAGCCGAAGTTTGGGATCTGCTGTGAAGTGCTCTTTTATTATCAACTAAGATCCACTCTCCCTCATTTACTGGAAATTCCATTTTTTTACCCAATTTTATAACTTCATTTTCAAATGTTAGGACGGCATCTATTGTAGCTTTTCTTAAACGAATTCTAAATTCTTTAACACAATGTTGAATCTCATGTCGTAAAAATCTCACATGATCAAAATTCTTACCACCATACCTGTGGCGTGTTAGAATATGTTGCATATGTATTCCTGATTTACCATATAGTGAATCTAAGGTAAATGGAAACTTTCGATCAGACAGTCTTTTTATGACATCAATAAAGCCTTTTTTCTTCAATGTTTCAAGAGCATTATCAATAGAAACGATTCTTGACAAACCACCATTGTTTTGATCTTTACGTACACACTGCAATGCAATTATATCATTTGGGTCTGGCCAATAGACTCCATCAGTATGGGGGAAATTTTCATCATAGCGGAGCCCAGTTCTTGGAACAATTTCCTTTACAAATCTTGGGATTTTCTGATTATACTGTATTACCGGTATGCCCAAGAAAACCGTTAATCCTGCTGCCAACAGATTATTGTCATCAAAAGGCAAACCTCTTACGAGTACGTAAGAATTTTCTTTTAGATTTGAGAATATTTCCTCTCTAAATTTTTTATAATAATCCTTATCTTCTAGACCTAATTTTTTTACAAGTAATTTATTGATTCTCTTACTACAAAGCTGTTCATCAGAAAATTTTGGTATCGATTTGATTCTACGTCTTAAATCATTATTTAATTTTTGATTTTCAAAATCAACTATGGATTGCAATTTAACCATCTTTGAAATAATCTTCTTGGTTTTGCTATATTATCGTATGTCTGAAATGAATTACAACAATTTAAGATATAGTCATAAATAAGAAAAATGTCGTGTCTACGTTTTTTATTTGAACTTAAATACGAAGTTATTAATTCTGAAATTAACAGGTTTAGTTATGAAGTTTGTTTCTAAAAAGCTAATATTAATAATTTCTATGACCGCAGTATCCTTTCTTTTTTATTATGTTTATTCAAATTCTATATCGGTAACAATTTACTCTATTGTTGATGACCAATATGGTGGAGACTGTAATACAATTGGCAATTGGGATCTTTCTAGTAAAACCTGCACCATTAGTAGTGATCTACCAGTAGGACATAGTATACACCTTGATAGTAATGGAATAACTTTAGATGGAAATGGGAAAACTATTTCAGGAAATGGTGAAAATATTGGAGTCAAACTTTTTTCAAAGACCCAAATAACAGTAAAAAATTTAAACATAGTAAATTTTGAGAATGGAGTTTTCTTGCAGAATTCCATTGGTAATACAATTACAAATCTGAATATCACTTTTACTAAAATGCATGGTGTACATCTAATTGATAGTTCCAACAATAACACTATCTCTTTTAATGAAATTGGTAATAATTTTGAACATGGAATACGTATTGATGACAGCAACGGGAATCTCATTATAGGTAATACGATCAAACAAACCAAGGATGGAATTAGACTACAAGATTCCAACAACAACATTATTACAAAAAACACATTAACTGAAAACAGAGTCGAAGGAATCGATCTTCATACTTCTATGGGAAACAGAGTATATCACAATAACTTAATTGAATCAGAAGCTGTACCTATCATTAATTCTCCATCTGAATTACCGAATGTATATTTCATAAATTCAGGGGGTAACTATTATTCTACATTTGACGAGCCTTCAGAAGGTTGCTTTAATCAAAATTTAGATGATTTTTGTGATAGTCCTTATGATTTCAAGGGTGGACAAGATTCTATGGCTTTTATCAAACAAGATGGATGGATCTATCAAAAATAATCAATATTCGCGTTCGTAAGGCAAGCTGAAGCAGAAATTTCTTAAGGAACACAGAATTTTTTAAAACTAACACTGAATTAAAAAACATCAGAATCTCCCATGGTATAATGCCAATTTTTCATATGACATATTAATGGGGCCAGCTTCTTGTCAAAAACCTTAACATGCAAAGATTGCTGTAGCTGTAATTTTGAGGTCATCCTTTTGCCTAATAGATCCATTATTGGATGATGTTCTGGAATCCACATGCTTATCTCTTTGCATGATAGCTTTTTTGCAGTTTCTAGGGCGGTACAAATGAGTGTTTTATGAATGGCTGTTCCTCTACCGGCAAAATCGATAATGTGAAAAGAGTCCAAATATTTTTTGAAAATAAAAAAGAATTCCCCAGGTTTATAGCTTGTAAAATATCTGTAATGTGGATTTTCCTTATATCTCCAGGCTATGAATCTATCATCTCGTTTAATACTAACTGGAAATTTCTTATTCAAAGTTTTATCTTCGAACAAACTCGTTAAATTTTTTGGGAACCAATGTTCTTTAACTTTAGGAATTTCTTTAACTTTAAACGGAACATTTTTTATTTTTATAAAATTAATTGGCGTTACTTCTTTATGTCCCAGATGTTTCTTGTAACCTGGAAGAGAATTCTTATTTGCATATCCATAAATAAATCCAAATTTTTTTCTTTTTGCCTCTTGATGAGTTTTTCGCGCTAATGTAACAAAAATATCCTTGTTTCGATGCTGGGGGTGTGTCATTGTCATAGTTGTAATGCCTCCAAGTACATCTTGATTCTTAATTTTTAACACAATTGGATATATTGAATGGGAACCAACAATTTCATTTTTGAATTTCATCAAAAAAATAATAGGTTTTCCGTAAGGAGATTCTGAAACCCTCTCGTTGGAAGAACCAAGTTTTGTTTTATTATATGAAACACAGAACAAATATGCGTATGATTTATAGAATTTCTTTTCATATCTGACAATTTTATAATCTGGTTCTTTAGTGACTGTAAGATTTTTAGTATTCATTAAGCCTTCAATTTTATTCCTTAAAATATATCATTTTATCCATATTATTCAGATTTGAAGGTAGCAATACACCAACCAGCCTATTTACCATATCCAGGTTTTTTTCACAAACTAATTTTGAGTGATACTTTTGTAATGTTAGATAATACTCAGTATGATAAAAGATTCACTAATAGAAATAAAATCGCAACTCATAATGGCTGGATGTGGATTTCTGTTCCAATAAATAAAGAACATAAATTTTTACATAACAAAGATGTCGGAATTAACAACAACATAGATTGGAGATCTGAACACTGGAGGAAAATCTTTCATTCTTATATCAATGCAAAATTTTTCAAATCATATGAAAATTATTTTAAAAATGTCTATCAAAGAGAATGGGAACTTCTTTATGACTTAAATTTTGAGATAATAAAAAAGATCATAGAATTTCTTAGAATTAACGTAGATATTATTGAAGAATCAGAGTTAAAGGTCACAGGAAAGGCTACTGAAAAATTAGTTAATATTTGTAAAAAAATTGGAGCAGACTCTTACATTTCTGGAACTGGAGCAAGAGATTATATGGATTCAAAACTGTTTGAAAAAAATAATATAGAAATACTTTTTCAGAATTATTCTCCAACTCAATACAAACAATATTCGACAAGCTCATTCATACCAGATCTTTCCATAATAGACATGTTGGCCAATGTTGGAGAAAGAAGCTACGAGCTAATAACCACAGGAAAATCACAATTAGAATGAATTAAACTAATAATTTATTTTCATGAATATTCAAAACTTTTGTTATTGCTAACAAACAGTTCCTTCCAATACCGAAGTAGCTTTGTTTTACGAATCATTTGTTTTTTTGGTAATTTTTCATGAAGCGCCATTTTTACAGCCATATATGGCAAATTTATTCCAGCAGCAGTAGGCAAGGAAATTCCACCTCCCATTCTGGGATTAATTTCAATAACCTTCGGTTGACCTTTTTGGGAAAGTCTTAATTGAATGTTCATATTATAACTATAATTCATAATGCTGACAATTTTGTTAGCTATGGTATTCAGATCTTTCCTCTTTTCGATTATAGATTCAAGTGAATGACCCTGAAGTGCTTTCTTTTTATGAAAAAATGAATTAAATATCATCTTGCCATTTTTTGCCAAAACATGCATACTATACTCCTTTCCTGGGAGATATTCCATCACCAATAGCTCAAAATTTTTTCTTTCAAATAATCTCAATGATGTTTCATAATCAATCTCAGGAAAACCAGGTTTGTGATTCAAAATAATGTCGCCAATAGAATTATTTTTTCGCAATATTCTAAAACCTCTAGAACCATCACTTGCAAAATAGTTTGCTGGCTTGAAGCAAACTGGCCTGGTTGGATAGTTTAAAGATTCTAAAGCCTCAACGAATTCTCTTTTATTGTGTACCAAGTAGAAGTCGGGAACTGGAATGGTGTTTTCCCTTAAAAATTTAAAAACTAAAAACTTATTTCGTGTTTTTTTAATAACAGAGTAATTGGGAACATTTGCATAAATTTTTTTTGAATTTAATAAATTTAATTTTTTTGATATTGCAAATACTTCAGAACCATTACATGGAATAACTACATTAACTTTTTCCTTTTTACACAGTCTGATTAATGATTTTATATATTTTTTTGAATTACCCCTTGGCAACAAATGAAAACTGTCTGCCTTGTAATGCATAATGGGTTGATCAAAAACATCAGAACACACAACCCTCACTTTTCTATTTTCATAATTGTTTTTTAAACAATCTATGTAACTAGTTGCACCAATCCCGCCGGCGGCTGTAAGAAGAACTGTTATTTTTTTATTTGATTTTTTTGGCATAGTGGTTAAGATTGTTGTTTTTTCCATTTTTAATCTCTTAATGGTTATATTAAGATGGTCTTAAACAATTACTTGAACTATAACATCTAGTAAAAATTAATCAGATAAAGAGTTAGATTCTTTTTTTAGGATTTTAATTAGTTCTATAAGATTTTCCATCTCTCTTTCATCTTGTCTTGGTTTTTTACTCATTATTGTTCAGTTTTAGCTTGAAAGTATACAGAATTATCAAGATAGTGTCGTAGATCTCTTTCTGCAAATGCTTGTCTCTTAAACACAACGCTTGCAAACATTCCCATCATAACACTTACTGCTCCTAAAATTATAAAACCAGTTGAAAGACTAGTATTTACTTCTAAAATAGCAGATATGGTTAGTAGTTTTGCCAATATCCCTCCACCACATAAGAGAGCGCCTAGAACTCCAAATGAAAAGACTGGTCTGTGAAATGTCAATGTCCTGGCAATAATGGATAATGCTCTTGAGCTATATCCAAATATGCTTTTTACCACACGTGATTTTCTTTTATCGTCATAAGATACTGATACTGGAACTTCAACAATTCGCATTCGCTTAAACTTTAGATCAATTAACACTTCTTGGGTGTATGTAAAGTCATTAACGACTGAGATATTCAAAAGAGCCTCTTTTGAGTATGCCCTAAATCCAGTTTGTGTATCTGTAAACTTTTGTCCTACAACCCATGAAACAAGTTTTGAGAATATGTTGTTACCAATATACTTGATTCTTGGAATGTTTGCAGGTTTTTTATTTTGAAATCTAGAACCAATAACAACATCTGCTTGCTGATTTAAAATTGGAACAATCAATTCAGGTATCTGCCCTACATCAAACTGCGAGTCTGCATCAACTGTAACAACAATGTCTGCATTCATCAAAATTGCATTACGAACTCCTGTCATAAACGAAGCACCAACGCCGCTGTTTCTTTTGTGAGAAACAATCTTGTCTGCACCACCATTCATTGCATAGTCAATTGTGTTATCAGTCGAACCATCATTTACAACCAAAACCTCGACTTTTTCGATTCCCATGATTTTACGAGGAATGCTCATTACTGCTTGTGCAATGTTTTCTTCTTCGTTATATGCAGGAATAAGAACCACAAGTTTCAATTTGTTTTTCTAGGTGCGATCTAGATATACCATTTATGAAACAGCGTATCCAGTTTGCAAATCTGGATAATCTAATCTAGACTAGATTGTCCATTTTTTAGCAGTAAACTCCGATCAAAAATTTTTAAATAATTTTTTATAAAATCACGAACAAAAAACCTAATTGCCAGATCGGAATTTGATCGCAATAAAATATGTCGATCATATTTTTATAGCTCTATCCCGATCGGTGATCGGGCATTGAGAGCATTGGATGAGCGTGCAATTAATCTATTATTGGATATGATACAGGGGGTCATAAAGAAATGAGCTCCTGGAAGCGAGGCTTTTTAGAAATTATCGCTGAGATACTTGACAGTCTTGCAGGCAGTCCCCTAAGAAAAACACACATCACGTACAAGTGTAATCTTGATTCGCGTGCAGTCACAAAATATCTTTCAATTATGCTCTATGTCGGTCTAGTAGAGGTCTCAAAAAAGGACTCTTCCTTCTATACAATTACCGAAAAGGGCATAAAATACAGAAACCAGTTCAATTCCTTTGCTTCCTTGATGGAAAAGGACCTAGAACACGTTTCAGTCAAACACGTTGGCGCACAACAACTCATTGCAGATCTTAAAATGCGAAGGGCTTGAGACATGGAAGTATCTGATGTAGACAAGAGTTCAAAATGGAAAAACATTCTAAACAAACTTCACAACCCAAAAGACCGAGCAGCTAAAAAATTAGAACCAGTCAAAACCCAAATTGATGCAGACCAGTCTCATTATAACAATATTAACCAAAAAGAAGATGCACAGCTAGAACCACCAAAGACTACTCCAAAAAATGATGACAAAAGAACCGACTATGCATATGAGATGCAGCTAATCAACCACCTTCATCAAAAAGAGATTGGCGACTTTTCAAGGTTGGAATCGATTAAAAACTATCTGACGGTAGGACAGCAACTACTCCATGAGGATAGAGTTTATCTCCAAGACCAGTATGAGCAGCTAAAAAAAGTTCTAAAATTAAATGAGCAGTTTAACTCCAGTACTGAATCAAAGACAAGAACTGCTCCGTTGCAGGCACAGGCTATACTAATTGATGATGTAGAGGAGGCTCCAACACATGACTTTATCTCGCTTAGCAAAACAATCTCAAACCTTATTCGAAATTCCACGCCGCATTTTACTATAGGAATCTACGGAGAATGGGGAACAGGCAAGACAACCCTGATGAAGTCAATTGAAGCCAATCTTCACAGCACAGATTCCTATGAAGGTGGGCCAAAAATTCTTCCAATCTGGTTTAATGCCTGGAAATATGAAAGGGAAGATAGCTTAGCAACAGTTTCTTTGTTAAAAACGGTTGGATATGCGATGGCTGGTCACCAAAGATTTGATACACTATCCAAAACAATCTTCAAGGGACTAACAATAGTCAGCAAGGACATGATGCAACAGATTGCAATGCAGGTAGTTTCAAAACAAAATTCCATTGATGATGAAGAAATTGATCAAAAAATGGATCACCTAAACAAGCTGTATCGGGATTCCATTTACTATGAGGGCCTTGACAAAATAAAAGAGGAGATGCGTTCCATTAGAGAAAAAGACACAGAATGCAGGGTAGTAATCTTCATTGACGATCTGGATAGATGCTCGCCAAACAAGGCACTAGAGGTCCTAGAGTCAATCAAACTTTTCCTAGATCTTGAAGGATTTGTATTTGTGATCGGCCTGAGCCACAAAACCGTAACGCAGCTAATCACGCGTGCCTACGAGACTACAGGAATCAAGGGAGAAGACTATATCAAAAAAATAATCCAAATCCCAATAAAGATTCCAAGCTGGTCAAAGGAAAGCATCATTGATTTGATTGAAAACTCTATTACCCCTCGGCTAAACTCTGACTATACAAAGTTCCTGAGCCAAAACTCTGCAATGATTGCAAAAGTAATTGATTACAATCCACGACAGCTAAAGCGATTCATCAACAATGTAATTATTGCATTTGAAACATTTGCAAGCAAGCAGGGTTCACCAGAGATCCAGTTCAATGAAATATTTTTAGTCAAGATACTAAAATCAGAGTGGCCAGACTTTTATCGCGAGTTTGTTACTAACAAAGACTTTAGAGACATGTTAAGATGGATGGTTACAAGACCACGAGAGCTGCGCAAATACTTCAAGTATCTAAGAACACCTACTGAAGAATTTCCAGTAGAACAAAAAAACAAGCGCCAACTATTTCTGCACAAACTCACAGAGCGCACAAATGGAAGAGTCAACGCTACTATGATTGACATACTATCAGACTTTGATAATGACACGTGGTTCTTCTTAGATAATGTCAAAGATGTTCTATTTGGAATACAAAACTGGAAGGTAATTGATAGTGTCATGGATGTCGTAGAAGAATTTTCATACGATATTCCAATAGGCTCTAACAAATCAAAAGAACAAAAAGTTACTCAGCCTACTCAGACTTAGTTATTCCAAAATGGCCAATGATTCAATGCATTGTGCCATTAAGGAACATCATACTCAAAAATATAGCCAGCCTCCTTAATACAAATCTCTCATAATGTGAGTCATGAAAGATGAGAGAAGGGATACACTTGCAATACTATCAGATTTGCTTGAAAACATGCATGAGCCAAAACGCTTGACACATATTCTTTACGCATCAAACCTCAGCTATTCCCAGCTGTGCAAGTATCTTAAAATGTTAGTTGAGATGGGACTGGCTCAAAAACAAATCAAACCATTTAATTCATTTCAAGTAACCCAAGAAGGAAAATATTTTGTGAGTTTAATCAGTCGACGTACAAAAGTGATTAATCCGATACCAAACGTATCTAAATCAGTCTAAAAAGTTCTACTGCCTTTGCAAATGATACACTTTTCAGTGAGGGACACATCTGTTGAAGTTTTTCATAAGGATCATTTTCATATACAAGCTCTAATGTAGAAATTCTTTGATTACAGTACATTTTTACCAAATCTAAATTGTTTATTCTCTCATCAATTTTTGCAGCCAACTCCTTGCCGTCTTCTGTACCACGAATTGTTCTTAAAACCAAAAACTCATCAACTACTTTGGGTATCTCGTCAAGCTCATCCGCATATGCAATCATTTCAATTGATGACTTGAGATTTTGTACAGTTGATGGCATGGTTCCTTGGTGCAAAAAGGTGTCAGCAATTCCAAACACTGCAAACGCAATTATCAAAAAAAGTGCAATTCTTAGTATCATTCACAATATAGAGCCATCAAATGCTTTACCGATTATGTAGCTTGTAATCTAGACTAGATAATTCACTCTAGAAACAAACTCTTGAATTAAACATTGATCAGAAAAATCATGGATCTAATTTTCAAAAAATATGGATTAAGTGATACGCATCTGTTAAATATTATTTCCAGAACAGTTGTTTGGGGGAATCCTGCACGCCCAAAAACGAAGTGATTTATCATTTTGTCTCTCAGTGTCTGGATCCCCCATTGTAATTCGGATACTCTACCGATGGTTTTACAAATAACGTCAAAACTAGAAAACTTGTGTCTGTATTTCTTGAAAAAACAGTATTGCAGATAAAATTGAACAATTAAATTTAAAATACGGTGTTTTCCATTTTTTAGAGTGGGTAGACGAAAGACCCAAAAAATCATTAAAACTGGACCAAAAAATGTCACTACAGGTATGTGTCCCATGTGCAAGACTATTGGCAGAATATTCATTTTAGGCCAACCAGGCAAGGAAAGAGCAAAGTGCCCTGCATGCAACCAGGAATTTGATTTGTAGCAAGAAAATTCACCCAGCCCTCAACAAATTTACCCTAATCTTTTTAAGATCTTTTTCTTCTTATGATTAACATGAGTTCAGGCGATGCAGAAACAATCTATGAGCGAGTAGCAAAACTCGAAGATGAGATTGCTTCCCTAAGAAACGAAGTCGATGTCCTAAAGAAGGCTTTACGA
>Ga0247727_10003506_pt1 | contig 34596 bp, 26 predicted proteins | sample WisWelCaveWW1625_FD_202498 | JGI IMG/M metagenome (GOLD analysis project Ga0247727, IMG submission 202498) | Biofilm microbial communities from Wishing Well Cave, Virginia, United States - WW16-25 | ecosystem: Environmental > Aquatic > Deep subsurface > Groundwater > Cave microbial mat | place...
ACGCGAAAGCCACGTAGCGTCCGTCTTCGGAAAGCGAGCAGTGCCGATCACTTGCCCGATTACCTTCGATCCCGTTGGAATCGACGCTGACGCGAGTCGTCACCTGTCCCACGGCCAGATTGGCGACCATGCAAAGGATCGTTTCGAGGGCCTGTGCTGAGCGTGTCCAGAACATGGTCCGACCTCCAGTCCTCCCGGCTTCGCCGCGCACTGCTAATAGCGTCGCGGCGGTCGTTGGGGAAGTCGTCCGGGGGAGAACGGGCACAATCGACCGAGGCGGAGCCGTTCTCAGGCACCAGACAGATCGGCCGCGGACCCTTAGACTTCAACCCGAAGTCGGGGAAGCGTTGCTTGGTGCGCACGATCAGCGCGCGCACGGGCTGCGCGAGACGGCGACCGATGCCCATGCGTGATTCGCTGGCACGCGCGGCTTTGCGCGGCGCAGACTCGAGCGCCTTGGGGCCCGCCTCGCGGTAGCGTTGGATCGACCGAGGGTCGGTCACAGGTTGCAAAACTCGAACGGATAAGGCGCGGCCCTCGGCGGCTGATGCCGAACCGTTCGAACAAGTTGCCGTCTTTCGAACCGTCGGGAGTTGCTCATGGGGCGCCGCCCTTGGTGCTGGATGCTGTCGTTCGTTCTGGTCGCGAATGAACTCGCCCGGTCCGTTCCGAAAGAGGACCCGGTGGCAGTTCTCGATGCCTACGCGTCCGCCGCGCGAAGCGATTGGGAGATCCCCGGGCTTGCCCTCGCCGTCGTGAAGCATGGGGAAGTGGTGCTCTCCAAGGGATACGGCGTGCGCGAGCTTGGCAAAGAGGACCGGGTCGACGAGAACACGCTGTTCGCCATCGGCTCGACCACCAAGGCGATGACCGTTGCGACGCTCGGCGTGCTGTTCGACGAAGGCAAGCTCGAATGGGACCAGCCGGTGATCCGCTACTTGCCCGAGTTCCGCCTGAAGGATCCCTACGTCACGCAGGAAGCCACGGTCCGAGACCTCCTGACGCATCGAACGGGCCTCGGCAACGCCGATTACCTGTGGTACGGCGGTGATCCACCAAGGGAACAGGTCCTCGCCCAGGTGGACCGGATCGAAGCTGCCCATTCGTTCCGAGGTGCGTTCGAGTACCAGAACGTGATGTACGTCGCGGCCGGCGAGCTCGCCGCGCGCGTTTCGGGCTCAACCTGGGAAGACCTCCTGCGCCAGCGCCTGTTCGCGCCGCTGGGAATGATCCGATCCACCGCCAACACCTCTGCCGCGCAGCAGATCGACAACGTCGCGCGACCGCATGCGCGAATCGAGGAGAAGGTGAGGCCGATCGACAACCATCCCCTGGACGGCGTGGCCCCCGCGGGTGGTGTGTGGTCGGGCGCCCGGGAGATGAGTCGGTGGGTCCTGATGCTGCTGTCCGAGGGGCAGTACGAGGGTCGCACGATCCTGTCCCCGGAAGTGGTCGCCGAGATGCTGCGCCCCCAGGAATTGTTGCGCATCGCCAACGTGTATCCCTACGCCGAATGGCTCGGCTCGCGCTGGCAGGCCTACGGACTGGGCTGGTTCCAGGTCGACTATCACGGCCGCTTCGTGTGCTTCCACACCGGGTCGATTGACGGGATGGCGGCGATCGTCGGAATCGTTCCCGAGGAGGACCTCGGCGTGGTCGTCCTCCAGAATCTGCAGGGCGCGAACTTGCGCCACGCGCTGCTGTGGAAGTGCATCGACCTGTTCGGCGGCGATTTCGACGGTCGCGACTGGAGCCGGGAGATGCGCGAGCTGTTCGGACAGCTCGAGGAGAAGGGCCGGCAGGCAGAGGAGGAATTCCGCCGGCACCGGCGGCTGGACACTCATCCGACTCTGCCGCTCGGGAGCTACGAAGGACTCTACGAGAATTCGGTCTACGGATCGGCGCGCGTCACCTCGAAGGACGGGAGGCTGCGCCTGGAGCTCGCGCCTCTCCTCACCGCCGATCTCGAGCAGTGGCACTACGACACGTTCCTTGCCCGTTTCGACCGGCGCTGGCAGGACGATCTTCGGATCACCTTCCACCTCGATGCCGAGGGTGCAGCCTCGACGATGCTGATCTCCGATCGGACCTTTCGCCGCGCCAAGCAGGAGTGAACGCCCGCGGCACCGCGACCCGCCGCCATCAGGCTTGATCCACCGGCGGGTCGCTCTCTTCTTTTGCCCCTGCGACTTTGTACTCGGCGATGGCTGCGATGAACTTCTCTCCGTACTCCGCGAGCTTCTTTTCACCGACTCCGATGATGTTCGAGAACTGCTCGAGCGTCGTCGGAAGCTGCGCCGCCATGTGCCGCAGCGCCGTGTCGGGAAACACCACGTAGGCAGGAACGCCGCGCTCGTCGGCGAGCTCCCGGCGCAGCCGCCGCAGCACTTCGAACAGTGCTTCGTCGCAGGTGATCTCACCGATGCGAGGCTTGGCCGGCGCGGGCTCGCTCCGCGGGCAGGTCAGGGTGATCGGCGCGCGCTCCGCGAGCGCCTGCCAGCCCTTCTTGGTCAGGTGGATCACGCTGATCCGCTCCTCCGTCTGGGCCAGGAAGCCCTGGCGGATCAACTCGCGACCGATCTCGCGCCATTGCCTGCGACCATACTCCCTTCCGATCCCGTAGGTACTGAGCTCCTCGTGTCCCCACTGCCGGATCTTCTCGGTGTCGGCCCCGGTCAGCACCAGGGCGAGGTGATGCAGGCCGACGCTGAAATCACTCTTGCGCCGGATTCTCACGATGCAGGACAAGAGCTTCTGCGCCGCAATGGTGCCTTCGAAGGTCTGTCGCGGAGACAGGCAGTTGTCGCAGCCGCCGCATGCCGCGCCGGGCAGATCCTCGCCGAAATACCTGAGCAGCGCCGCACGCCGGCAGGTCGAGAGCTCGGCGTAGTGCACCATCTGCTGCAACTGCATCCGGGACCTTTTTTGCTCTTCCGGGTCGGACTTCTCGTCGATGAAACGCTGCACCTTGACGACGTCGCCGGCGCTGAAGAACAGCACGCACTCACCGGGCAGGCCGTCGCGACCGGCGCGACCGGTCTCCTGGTAGTAGCTCTCGACGTTCTTGGGCAGATCCACGTGCACCACGAATCGCACGTTGGACTTGTGCACTCCCATCCCGAAGGCGATCGTCGCGCAGATGACGCGCGTGTCGTCGCGCAGGAATGAATCCTGATTGTGTCCGCGTTCGGCCTTTTCCATGCCGGCGTGGTACGGCGCCGCATCGATTCCGTCGAGGTTGAGACGCTGGGCGAGACGTTCCACCGACTGGCGGCTGTGGCAATACACGATGCCGCTGTCTCTGGGGCGCGCCTTCAGCATCTTCAGCAGCCTCTCGTAGTAGCCCGACTTCTCGACGACGCGATAGGTGAGATTCTCCCGGTTGAAGCTCGCGACGTAGAGATGCGGATGGCGCAGGTTCAACTGCTGCAGGATGTCGGCTCGCACCCGTTCGGTCGCCGTCGCCGTGACGGCAAGGAGCGGCGCGTCGGGCAGGAGCGCCCTGAGCTGCGCGAGCTGGCGGTATTCGGGCCGGAAGTCGTGGCCCCATTCGCTGATGCAATGGGCCTCGTCGACCGCGACCAGATCCACGTTCCAGCGCCGGAGCTCGGAGAGAAAGCCGGACATCACCAGACGTTCCGGAGCGACGTACAGCAGCCGGTACCGGCCCTCGCACAGCCCGCGGAGACGCTCGTGAGCCTCATCCGGCTCCAGCGTCGAATTGAGAAAAGTGGCGGCGACGCCGCTCGCGGTCAGTGAGTCGACCTGATCCTTCATCAAGGCGATCAGCGGCGACACGACCAGCGTCAATCCGGGACGCAGCAGCGCCGGCAGTTGATAACACAACGACTTGCCGCCGCCGGTGGGCAGCAGCGCCAGAACGTCGTGACCCGTCAGCAGGTCACGAATGATCTCTTCCTGCCACGGACGGAACGAGCTGAACCCGAAAGTGCCCTTCAGCACCCGGTGCAGCTCATCCGCAGCCACCGCCGTCGCGACGCCGTTCCCCATCGTTCCCCTCGAACGCGATCTGGAGCCTGTGTCACGGGAGGGTTCGTAGCGAGGCGGCAGAGCGGAAGGCGGATGCGAGGCGCGCGACTGTCGGCCCCCGGAGGCGACTCTTGGTTGAGTCGCTGAGGAGGACGACCGAGCGCAACGAAGCAGCCGCCTTTCGAGCTGTCGCCGCAGTAGAACTCTCCCGTGACGCAGGCTCCTTGGCGCGACAGCATACGCGGCTCATCGGCTTCGGCGGTTCCGCATTGCGCCATGCGCATTCAAAAGGACGCGGGGGGCGATCCCGGGTTACATCGCGCCTCAAAAAAATCTTCCGGATCTATTGCAGTCGCCAATGGACGCCGGTCGTCAAGGGCTTCTCGACGCATTTCCTGGGGCGTGCAAAGCCGCGAAAGGGCCGGTCACGACTCTGAGCGAGGGGCAGTCATCGGTCGCGTCCCTCGCTTCCGCGGCGGTCGCGGAAGACCTGCTGGTGCAGGCGGTAGATGCGCAGGAGCTCCTCGATCGGCTTTTGGTGGTCGTCGACCCTGAGGTCGCGGAAACGATCGTTGTAGCCGCCATAGCCGCCCTTGTCGCGCACGACGAGGAGCGCGGCCGACTGCATGCCGCGCTTGTCGCCGCCCTTGTCCTGGCCCGCCTGCAGCGCCCCGATCAGACGCTCACCGAAATCGCCCTCGCTCTTCTCGAAGGCCTCGCCCATCGCCTTGACCACGTCCTCGCCCGCGAGGATGTTTCCCTGCACGCAGTAATGGACGCCCGCATTGCCTCCCGCCCAGTTCATGCAGCCCTTGCCGGTGAAGCTTGCGGCCTCGCCGTCGGCGTTGACGATGCCCACCTGGCGCTGGTCGCGGCCCTCGTCTTTCTCGAGCAGGAGGTCGAGAGCCTCCTGCGGCGACTTGCCCTCCTCGAGGAGCTTGAGGCCCTCCGGGCCGAACGTCGTGTTCGCGAACGACTGGGTGGCGATCGCGCCCACTCCCGCCTTCGCCCACGGAACCACGGCGCCGACCGCCAGGAACCTGGACTGCACCGCGATCCCGAGGTCTCCGGTCGCCTCGTCGAACGCGACGATCGAAAACGTAGCGACCGGCGGCTCTTCCTGAGATTCCGGTCGCGCCGGCGGCGAGGCGCAGCAGGTCAACAGTCCGAGAACGGCGATGGAATACAGAAGACGGAAACTCACGGTTTGTTCTCCCGTCCGCCGGGCAGGCTTTTCAACGCCTCGAGGTCGAGCAGATCCTGAGGCCTGCCGACGGCCTCCTTGTTGACGATCAGGTCCTCTCGGGAAAGGAAGCACACGGGACAATCCCCGTACTTCCCCGAGACCCTTCGTGCCCACGCCTCCTTGAACTTCACTCCTTGAATCTGCGTGAGGATGTCGATCCGATTGGGCTCGACTCCGATCTGAAGAACGACTCCAGGGGTCGCCAGGTCCTTTGGTCCCACGCCTTGCAGAGGTGCCCCGAAGGTGATCAGGGCATTCCAGGCCTTTTCCGCGTTGGCTGCCTGGGGCTCGATCCAGACGTCGAGGTCCTTGGTGAACCTCGGCCGTGAGTAATAGGTGACCGCGTACGCGCCCACGATCAGATAGCGAACTTCATGGTCGTTGAATGCGGAGAACAGATCTCTGAAGTCTTGGTTCGTCACCCTGCAGGCCCTTCCACGCTCTGAGCTCGAGAACCATGTCCCAGAGGGCCTCGACCTTCTTGTCGGGATCGACGCCGTTCCAGAATCGGCGGTCGAAGTCCTCCTCCTCCGGACCCTGGCGGACAAGGGCCACGTGGACGATCCTGCCGTTGCGTCTCCCGCGATCCACATTCCTCCCGTCGATCAAGGCTCGTCTCCCGTCGCCTCCATCATGGTCGCGGCGCAAGATAACCGGAACCGGAGGGCATCAGGAAGTCGGAGCAATCCTCTCTCATTCCAGAGCACGCAGAACGTGAACGTGGAGTGGCCGACCGCGCCGCGGATCAGGAACCGTCCTCCGACCGTGCCTCGATGTGCCGCAGCAAGCGAGCGTGGATGCGGTGGATCAGGAGGTCGGACGTGCAACCGGAATTCGCCGCGCCGGCGGTGGAGCGTTCCATCGAGGTGCGGGGGGTGGACGTGGCGGTACGGGCTCCACTCGTGCATGCAAGGGGGCTGGGAGCGGACGTCGAAGGCGAGCCGGGTGCTCGCATGGTCTCACCGGATGACCTTGAGATCCGGGACCCGGTACTCCTTGCCGTCGATCCTCACGGTCTTCGTCGGCCAGCGGATGCATGGGGTCAGCATCTCGATGCCCTGATCGGTCACGAGGAAGGTGTCCTCGTGCTTGGAGCCGTTGCAGGTCGGGTTGTAGGCGAGCGCCATCCCATTGGTGAATCGAATCTCCGGCTCGTGGCGCAGCAGCACGATGCGTTCCGCAGTGAGGATCGGACCTCCCTGGAGATGACGCTGCCACTCGTCGGGGTATCCGCCGTCCGCGTACGCCTTCACGTTGGCGTCGAGGACGTCCTGGAAGCGGTTGCCGACCTTGGTGGCGTTCAGCATCGCCGCCATCACCTGCGCGCCCACCTTGTACACGCGCTTGAGCTCCTCGTCGGGCTCGCCGAAGTGCATCAGCCGGCTCATCGAGATGATCATTCCCCAGCGCCGCACGCACACGTTGAGGTTGACGTACTTCTGGAGCGTCGCGCCGTTGGGGAACGGGTGCTTGAACGTCCGCACGCGGTGGTCGACCGACGCGAGGTTCACCGTCGGAAAGATGTCCCAGTACCAGAATTCACGCGCCAGCAGGTACTGCAGGTCGAGCTCCGTCATCCCCGGCCGGACGATTTCCGCGACGGTCTCGATCACCTCGGAGCACTTGTGGCCAAGCCATCGATAGCGCTCGAGCTCGGACTCCGTCAGCGGGAACAGGAGGCCCATCAGGTCGGTGCTGGCGAGCGCTGCGTGCCCGCCCGGATTGGCCGCGTCGGTGAGCACGGATGCCGGGTCGGGGCAGTACCTGGCGATGCGTCTCTCCTCCTCCTCCTTCTCGAAGTACTTGAACACCTCGACGTCGAACCCGAGTCCGCTGACGACCTCTCTCTCCAATCGCGGCGCCTCGATGTTGTTGCAGATGAGCACCACCTTGGCGCCGGTGATCAGCACCTTGGCGAAGGCGTCCGCCGTGGCATGGACGATGAAGTTCTCTCCGCCGGCGGTGATCCAGCTGAACGTCGTCTCCCGTGTCAGCAGCAGGCCCGCCTTCCCCGTGCGCGCGAGCAGCTCGCGCACCCGCCGGACTTTTTCCGCCACCTCGGATTTCTGCTCCTCGCTGGTGATGATGGGCTCGGCGAATCGCCGGCCCGCCCGCCGTGGATGGTGGAGCAGATCATCCGAAGGCAGCCTTGGCACGCCGTTGCAGGAGGAAAGCAGCAGGAGCAGCGTCGACATCACGACTGGGTGGACTGCTGGAGTAGAAAGTTCTGGCATCGCTTCGTCTTTCCTTGATCGAGATTCGCCGTCCGAAAGAAGACAACGGCATACGCCGAAGTCGCCGCGGCATCAAGGACTCAAACCCGGTCATGCGACGGGTCTGGTGGTTCTTTGCTTCTCCGCGCCCTTGCGCGCGGCTCAGGCAGGTCGTGCACGAAGTCCTCTGCGCCTCCGCGGTGAATCTCAGGGCAGGAGCAGCACCTTGGTGCAGTTCTCGAGCCTCCTGGCGAACAGCTCGTAGCCGCGGGCGGCCTCGGCGAGCGGCAGGCGGTGGGAGATGATCCGGGAAAGGTCGTACTTGCGCGAGACGATGAGAGGCAGCAACCGTTCCATCAAGTGGCGCGCAGAGCAACGTCCCGCGCAGTAGGTGAGGTTCTTGTCGTAAGCCTCGCCGGGCGAGAACGAGAACTGCGGCTCGGTGTGGACTCCAGGGGCCGAGATCCGGCCTCCCGGCCGCACGAGGTCATAGGCGAGGCGAGTGGCCGAAGGGCTGCCCACGGCTTCGATCACCACGTCGGCGCCGCGGCCTTCGGTGACGTCCTTCACGGCTTGCATCGGCACGGACTTGCCGGCGACGATCGGATGTGCGCCAAAGCTCCTCGCCAGCTCGCAGCGTTCCGGCACGAAGTCGATGCCGAACACCAGGCCGGCCCGGAGCTCGAGGGCGGCGACGATTGCCATGATCCCGACCGGGCCGCAGCCGATCACCGCGACGACGTCGTGGCGGTGCACGTGAGCCGCGTCCGCGGCGAAGAAGCCGGTCGAAAGAATGTCGCCCGCGAACAACGCCTCCTCGGTTCGCGCGCCCTCGGGAATCTTCACCAAGGTCGAGTCGGCGAGCGGCACTCTCACCAGCTCCGCCTGGGCGCCCTGCAAGCCCTTGCCATTCTCCACCCAGCCGAACAGCGCCGACGAGGTGCAGCGCGCCGTCAGCCCGATCGTGCAGAAGTGGCAGCGCCCGCAGCTCACGGTGAAAGGGCTGACGACCCGGTCGCCGGCGCGAAGCTTCTCGACCTCCTTTCCCTTCTCGAGCACCTCGCCGACGAACTCATGTCCCATGACCGTGCCGGCGTCGAGGCCCTTCTCGCGGCCGTGGTAGACGTGCAGGTCCGATCCGCAGATCGCGCTCAACTCGACGCGCACCAGGACATCGGTGGGCTGCTCGATCGACGGCTCGCGCACGTCCTCGACCTGAACACTCTCGATTCCCTGGAAGGTCAACGCTTTCATGGCCATCTCCGAATCCCCACGGTGAGCCGATGGGGAGACTGCCAGGCTTGGGTGTGAAGTGTTCGCTCCGGACCCCTCAATCGACGCGCGGGACCTGTGGCAGTCCGCGCCCCAGGTGGAGGGCTCCGTCGATCACCAGCACCTCGCCGTTGACGTAGTCGGCGAACGGCGAGGCCAGGTAGGTGATGGCGTTGGCGATCTCCTCCATCTCCCCGAAGCGATGGAGCGGCACGGAATCCCGCAGCGCCTCCTCCTGCTCCTTGGAGGGCCACAGTCTCTGGCGGGCGCCGTCGGAGTTGAAGATTCCGGGACAGACGGCGTTGACTCGGATTCCGTACCGGGCCCATTCCACGGCGAGAGTGCGTGTGAGCGCGACCACGCCGGCCTTGGCCGCGGCGCTGTGCGCAGTGCCCGGGCCTCCGGTCCAGGCGTACGCGGCGACGATGTTGACGATGCTGCCGTGTCCCCGCTCGATCATGTGCAGTCCGACCTCGCGCGTGCAGTAGAACACGCCGTTGAGCGCGATGTCGATCACGACCTTCCAGCCGCCCGGAGAGAGGTCCTTCGCCCCGCACAGGAAGTTGCCGGCGGCATTGTTGATCAGGACGTCGACGGCGCCGAAGCGTTCGATCGACCGCCGGGTCATCTCCGCGACGTCCGACGGCCTGCGGACGTCGGTCACGACGCTCAGCACCGGCGCGCCTCCCTTGCACAGCATCGCCTCCGCAGGATCCAAGTGCTCGCGTTTGCGGCTGGCGATCACCAGGTTTGCGCCCAGCTCACCGAACCGTTGAGCAGTGACCAGGCCGAGTCCGGTTCCGCCTCCCGTGATCAGGACCGTCTTCCCGCGAAAACACTCCTGAGGCAGCATCCGATCCTTGAGCATCGACCTTCTCCTTCCTGCCGCGTCCGCCGGCCTGGCGAACGTCAACACGGCTCCAGGTCGCGTGCGCACGCTACGATTCCGCGCCGGTCGGGACTCGAAGGCGTCGAGTCAACCGCGGAGGAGGCCGTCCGGGAATGCGAGCTTTTGCGAGCCGCGATCTTCGCGCATCATGAGGCGGAGCGCAGCCTTTCACCCCCAAGAAAGTGTGCTGCGGCCGGACCGGTCAACCTCCGAAGGAAGAGAGACGACCATGGGAATGCGTAGGCGCGGTCGAGCTGCATGCGTCGCCGGATCATGGCTCCTGGCCGTCCTGGCCATGGGATGCGTCGAGAGGCGCTCGCCAAAGACAGTGATTGCGGTGCTGCCCAAGGGCACTTCTCACGAGTTCTGGAAGTCGATCCACGCTGGCGCGTTGAAGGAAGCAGAGAACCATGGGGTCGAGATCCTGTGGAGCGGTCCGTTGCGTGAGGATGCTCGCGCCGAGCAGGTCAAGGTCGTCGAGAACGCCATCAACAGCGGCGTGCAGGGCATCGTGCTGGCGCCGATGGACAACAAGGCCCTGGTTGCGCCGGCAGAAGAGGCGAGGCGCGAAGGCATTCCCGTCGTGATCATCGATTCGGGCCTCGACTGGGACGGGATGGTGAGCTTCGTCGCGACCGACAACTTCAAGGGTGGAGAGATGGGCGCCGAGCACCTTGGAACGCTGCTCGAAGGCAAGGGCAAGGCGATCCTGATGCGGTACCAGGTCGGGTCCGCGAGCACCCACGAGCGCGAGGAAGGGTTTCTCAAGGTGATGGCGGAGAGGTACCCGGGCATCGAGCTCCTGTCGACCAATCAGTACGCGGGGGCGAGCGTGGCGTCCGCGCAGAAGGTCGGCGAGACTCTGCTCAGCCGCCATCCCGACGTCGGCGGCATCTTCTGCCCGAACGAGTCGGCCACGTTTGGAATGCTGCGGGCACTCCAGGAAGGCGGCCTCGCCGGCAAGGTGATTTTCGTCGGGTTCGACGGGACCGAGATCCTGGCGCGGGCCCTCGAGAACGGTGAGATCCACGGCCTCGTCCTGCAGAATCCCTTCCGCATGGGTGAGCTCGGCGTGCGCGTGATGATGGACCACCTCGCGGGCAAGAGCGTGGAGAAGCGCATCGACACCGGAGTCACCGTCGCCACCCGCGAGAACATGAACGACCCGGCGATCAAGGAGCTCCTGACTCCCGACCTCTCGCAGTGGCTGAAGAGTCCCTGAGAGGATGAGCAAGGCCGCCACAGCGAAGATCGCGCTCTCGATGCGTGGCGTCCACAAACGCTTCGGCGGCATCGTCGCGCTCGACGGCGTCGACCTCGAAGTGCTCACGGGGGAGGTGCATGCGCTGATCGGCGAGAACGGTGCCGGCAAGAGCACGTTGATGAAGATCCTGTCGGGCGTCCACCGGCCGGATTCGGGCTCGATCGAGCTCTTCGGCGAACGATTCGATCCGCTCGACCCTCTCGATGCCCTGTCGAGCGGCATCGCGATGATCTACCAGGAGATGCACCTTGCTCCGCACCTGAGCGCCGAGGAAAACATCGTCCTGGGCCGTGAGCCGGTGCATGGGGGAGGGATCGCGCGAGGCAGGATGCGCGAGTCGGCGCAGCGGGCACTGCAGCAGCTCGATCACGGCGATCTCGATCCGGCGCTGAAAGTGGCGGAGCTGTCGGTGGGGCTGCGCCAGGTGGTCGAGGTGGCTCGAGCCCTGTGCTCAGAGGCGCGCGTCGTCGTCATGGACGAGCCGACGAGCTCGCTGTCCGGCAAGGATGTCGAACGCCTGTTCCAGGTCGTCTCCCGACTCAAGGAGCAGGGCGTCGCCGTGATCTACATCAGTCATTTCCTCGACGAGGTGCGCAGGGTCGCCGATCATTACACCGTGCTGCGCGACGGCCGGTCGGTGGCTACGGGAGAGGTCGCGCGCACTTCGAGCGAGACCATCATCGAGCAGATGATCGGCCGCCGCCTCACCGACCTTTATCCCAGCGTGCCGCATGCACCGGGCGAGGTGATTCTCGAGCTTCGGGGAGTCTCTGGTCATTCCTCGCCGAGCGCCGCGAGCCTTGATCTGCGTCGAGGAGAGATCCTGGGCCTCGCGGGACTGGTCGGCGCCGGGCGGACCGAGCTCTTGCGAGTTCTGTTCGGTCTGGACCCGGTGAGGCGCGGCGAGGTCAGGGTGGGTGGGGTCGCGGACTTTGGCCTGCCGCCGCAAAAGAGGCTCGGGCAAGGGGTCGGCATGCTCTCGGAGAATCGGAAGGAGGAAGGATTGCTCCTCAACCGTCCGATTTGCGAGAACCTCACGCTGTCGCTCCTTCACCCGTACGTGCGCCTGGGCTTTCTCGACCTAAAGCATCTGCGCCGGTCGGCGCGCACCTGGATGCAGCGGCTCAAGGTCAAGGCGGCGGACGAGAGACAGATCACCTGTGACCTCTCTGGAGGGAATCAGCAGAAGGTCGCGCTCGCCCGTCTCCTGCATCACGACGTCGACGTGCTCCTGCTCGACGAGCCGACGCGCGGCATCGACGTCGGCAGCAAGGCCGAGATCTACCGCTGGATCGGTGAGCTGGCAGCGCAGGGCAAGGCGATCCTGATGGTCAGCTCCTACCTTCCCGAGCTCCTGGGCGTGTGCGACCGGGTGGCGGTCATGCACAAAGGCCGGCTGGGAGAGCCGCGGAGGGTGGAGGAATGGACGGAGGCGCAGATCTTCAAGGAGGCGATGGCCGGCGTGCTGAGCCGGGGTGAAGAGCGCGGCGTCTCATGATCACCGAGAGCTCGAAAAGTGGCGGGCGGCGGTCGTTCTCGGCGGCGCGCCTGTTCCAGCTCCTCGCGCCGTTCCTGGGTCTGGTTCTGGTCCTCCTCCTGTTCTCCACGCTCGAGCCCGGCAACTTCGCCAACCTTCGCAACTTCCGCACGATCGCGACGCAGACCGTGATCGTAGGGCTCGGCGCGATCGGCATGACCTACGTGATCATCAGCGCCGGCATCGACCTGTCGGTCGGCTCGTTGATCGCAATGAGCTCGGTGGTCGTCGCCTGCAGCCTCAAGTCCGGCGTGCCACCGCTCCTCGCCGCGCTCCTTGGGGTCGCGACCGGTGCCTTGCTCGGCGCAGTCAACGGCGTCGTGATCGCGACGCTGCGGATCCTGCCGTTCATCGTGACCCTGGGAATGCTCGGCGTGGCGCGCGGGCTCGCCAAGTACATCGCCGGCGAGCAGAAGGTGGACGCTCCTGCCTCCTGGCTGCCGGAGCTGATGGTCAAGAATCCCGAGCCGCGCTGGCTGCTGGTGGCGCCCGGCATCTGGTTGACGGTCCTGCTTGCCCTGGCGATGAGTGCGGTTCTTCGGCGCACCCGTTTCGGATTGCACGCGATCGCGATCGGCTCCAGCGAGGCGACCGCCTACCTCTGCGGCATCCGCGTCGAGCGCGTCAAGATCGCCATCTACGCCCTCTGCGGCGCGTTCGCGGGTCTGGCCGGAGTGCTGCAGTTCTGCCGCCTGACGGTCGGTGACCCGACGACCGGCATCGGCGAGGAACTCAACATCATCGCGGCAGTGGTCATCGGCGGCGGCAGCCTCGCGGGCGGCGAGGCCAGCATCCTCGGGGCGATGATCGGAGCCTTCCTGATGGCGGCGCTTTCCAACGGCTGCGGCATCAGCGGAGTTCCCAACTACGTGCAGGAGATCCTGATCGGCGTCATCATCGTCGTCGCGGTCGCGATCGATCAGCTCCGCCACCGACGCCGGGCGTTCGGATAGCCTGCCGATGCGCGAGCCTTTGGAGATCCGGGCATGAAGCCGATTCGTGAGCGACTCCGTGAGTGGGTCAGCGGCCGAAGACGATCGCCGGCGGATCGCCAGTCGGTCGTGTCGCAGCACCTGCCCTGCGGATCGACGGGGGCCGAGATCGGCGTGTGGAAGGGCGGGTTTTCCGCGTTCCTCCTGCGTGAGATCGCACCTCGAAGATTGCACCTCGTCGACCCCTGGAAGTTCGAACAGAGCTATGCCGAGTCCTTGTACGGCGGATTGGAGGCCAAGAGCCAGGCCGACATGGATGCGATCCATGACGACGTGGCGCGGCGGTTCAGGGACGAGATCGCGCGCGGTCAGGTCGTCCTCCATCGATCGACCTCGCAGCAGGCCGCTTCGAGTCTCGAGGATGAGTCGCTCGACTGGGTCTACATCGACGCCAATCATCTGTACGAGTTCGTGCGCGCCGACCTGCATGCGTTCCTGCCCAAGGTGAGGGTGGGCGGGCTGATCACGGGGGACGACTACGCCGAGGGCGGATGGTGGAAGGGCGGGGTGAAGCGAGCCGTCGACGAATTCATCAGGGAGAGCGGCTGTGAAGTGGTCGCACTCAAGGAGCGCCAGTACGTCCTGCGACGCAAGCCCGGGTGATTCAGTGCGCCCTGTGGATCCAGGAGAGGTTCCCTGACCCGACTCGGTGCGGAAAAAAAAGCTCGTTCCGCGGATGGCGGTCAGGTGATTTGCTCGGGTCTGCGCCGGTCGTCTTGTGTCGCACGGTTGAGAATGCCCCGTCTCAACGCCGATATCTCCCCTGTTTCCCGGCTTCCTTTAATTCTCCGGTCAAGAGAGAAGGGCTGCTCGGGAGCGCTGCTTCCGACGAAAGACTCGTCCATGCAGAAAGACCGCGAGCAAGCCTCGACCCCGCCCCTTGATGCTCTCCCGTCCCCGGGGACCGCCGGCGCCGACTGCGTGCTCCAGCGTGATTCTCTGGAGGCGCTGATCGACCTCGCCGGGCCCAACGAGCCCGACTTTTTCCGGGAGCTGGTCGATCTTTTCCTCGCCGATTCACCGCGCAAGATCCAGGCGCTGGAGGAAGCGCTGGAGCGCGGCGAGGTCGTCGTCGTCGAACGCGTCGCGCACGCCATGCAATCCTCCTCCGCCCACGTCGGCGCCTGGATGGTCGCCACCGCCGCGTACGAGATCGAGACTCGTGCCCGGGAAGTCGATCTTGCGGGACTCGTTCCCCTGGTCGCCCGGATGCAGAAGGAGATGCGGCGGGCGATCTATTGTCTGAATCAGATCCGTGCGGGCCACGGCCTCGATCACATGCATCCTTCGGACTTCTGATCGCGCGGAGTCGGGTTCGGAGTCTTAGGGCCCGTCTCGAAATAACTGATCCGTTTCGCCGGCCCTCGCCGCCGCTGGCGTTGTTGCGCCTCCTTGGAAACCAAAAAGGTTGCCTGCGTCAGCGCGCCTAGCCATCGACGCCGATGGCTCGCCGAAACGGAACACTTATTTCGGGACAGACCCTTGTCGGCAGGTCCTTGGACAGGGCAATTGCGCTCTCAGCTCTTCTCGAGGACCAGCGTCGCCTCCCGGTCGCGATTGAATTCCGCCCGGATTTCGTAGCACCGGGGAACATGGCCGGGTGCGACGAAGCGCAGGAAGTGTCGACCCGGCGGGAGGTCGAGCTCGAACCGGCCGTCCGGGTCGGTCCCGGCTTTTTGCGGCACCGAAGTCAGCCACTGCCCCGGCGATTCCACGACGATCGAAGCCTTCCCGAGCGGCGAGCCGTCGCTGCCTCGGACGGCGATCACGATCCGATCGGCGAGCTTTTGGAAGACGAAGGCACAGCGGCCGTCGGACGGGAACATCGACCTCTTCGATGTTGCCGGAAAGCACTCCTCGTACTGAAGCTTTACTTCGATCCTTCGTGGTGAATCCGGTGGAACGACCAGAGAACGAGTCGCGGTCAGAAGTCTGCGGCCGGAGTCCAGGAATGTGGCAACGCTCTTCAACTGGATGGGGTCGTTGATGGGAAGCGCGAGCGAGTGCTCCTGAAGAGCCGTTCTGCAGGACTCGTCCAGTCCCGATCTCCGGGTTTCACCATTCGCGGTCGACTCCGTCCAGATCCATGAGTCGAGCAGCATCAGGGCTTGTCCGTCCGGTCCCACGGGCTCGATCTTCGCCAGGGTGGACGGAGGGAGACACAGGTCAAGCGGCGTACCCTGAGAGTCGGGAACGATGGACTCGATCTCGAGGCGCGCGGCTTTCTTGTGGAGGGCGAGGAGAGTCACCGGCTCCAATCCTTCGAATGCAGGAAGCTGGAAGCCCCCGTTGTCCGAGCACAGGGTCGCTGTGAGCAGCTTGAGCGAAGTGCCCAGGCTCTCCTCGGAGCCGCGACGCAGCGCGATCACCACGGCGTCGGCCGCGGGCCTGCCGTCGTCGAAATGCACGAATCCGTGGACGTGCTCGCCGGCGTCGAGCTCGACCAGGATTCCTTCGATGCTCGCCTGCTCCGGGTTCTTGGCGATCCTGATCCGGCGTTCCAGGAAGCGGGGATGCTGGGCAAGAATCTCCAGCTCCAGGAGGAACTGCACGATGTCGGGATCCATGCCGCCGATGCGAAACTCACCGGCCCCGTTCGTTGCGCAGGCGTACTCGCTGAAGCTCATGTCCCACCACACCGCGCTCACCCAGGCGTCCTCGACCGGAAGATGAGTTTCCCGGTCGATCACCCGGCCAGTGACGAAGAATCCTTCGTCGACGACGAGGTCGAGGGCCAGAGTCTCGCCCTCGCGGACGATCAGGCCGTCGAGCTCCTGGTGAAGCTCGCGATAGGGAGCAGTGCGTTGATGCCGCGGGTCGCGCGGGTCGACGAAGACCGATCGAAGCTCGGCGCCGGCCGGAAGCATCACGCCGAACCTGCCCTCCTTGCTCACTTCGAGGTCGCCCGCGGCCTCGTTCTCGCTTCCCGGCAGGGCGTACTCGATCTCGACGATCCCCTGCGACGCCCATCGCGTGCTGCCGCGCAACCAGATCGTGCCTTCAACCCTGCCCAGCGCCGGCGGCTCAGCGGGGTCATCGCCGTCGATCGATGCGTTCCCGTCCCGGGCGCGGAGGATCGACTCGATCCGGGGCTGCGCCGACCCATCGATCGGCAGTGCCTCGGAATGGCTGGGATCGACGGTCAAGACACTCTTGATCGTCGATGGAGGAGAACTCGTCGGTTGCGGGCGCAGCAGCCATCCCACGATCCCGGCCGTCGCCAGAGCCACGGCGGGCAGCACGAAGACCCTGAACGAGATCGTGCGCTTCATCTCCGGGAATCCTACGCCAGGCCGGATGCGGCCCGCCCGCTGTCCATGAAACTGGATTCCCGCTTTCGCGGGAATGACGGCTACCTTTGAATGAACCGGGCTAGACGGATTTGCGGCGGTCCTCGAGAACGACGGCGGTGCCGATCAGTACCATGGCGCCCGTGAGGAGCACGCAGTTGTCGCGGGCGTAATGCGCCATCCCCGCGGTGATCTCGGACGGCTGGTAGTAGCCGAACGGAGTGAACCACAGGAGCCAGTCGGTCAGCTCGTGGTAGCTGCCGTGGCGGCCGACCTCGGCGGCAAACTCGAGCATCAACGCCGCGACGACGAGGATCGCGAGACGACGTCCGGCGGCTCCTCGATCGATCGAGATCACCGAGATCAGCATCGACAGGCCGCACAGGAACAAGGCGAGCAGGAACAGCGCGAACGAGCATTTGAGGTAACGCGCGAAGTCGAGGTCGGGGAGCACGTTGCTCAAGGCGCCGCCGAGGTAGATGCCGAGGATCGGGGCGAGACTGAACAGAAGACTCGCGGGAGCCGCGAACCAGAGCACCGTGGTGACCAAGGTGCGCCGTTCGAGGCGCGTCGACAGGAGGAGATCCAGACCCTTGCGCCCGCGTTCTCCGGCCGGAAGGTCGAGGGTGGGCAGCGCGACCACCAGGCTGAGGGCGACCATGCACAGCGGGTGCGCGAACGGAATGTTGAAGAAGCCCAACGGAGAGAACATATCGAGCAGGTCACCGCCGAACAGCCGGCGGATGACGGGCATCAGCTTTTCGAGCGCGGCGCGCTCGCGGGAGTAGGACGGATACAGGATGCCCAGGATGGTCCCCAGCAACGTCGGCACCAGGAAGCACAGAGCGCAAGGCAGCGCCTGGCGGCGGGCGACGAATGACCAGAGCGCTCCGTTCATCGGGGACCTTCGGCCGGACCGGAGAAGGGCTTTGGCTCCGATGGCGTCTTTCCATGATTGCCCAGGATCGACTGGAACACCTGGTCGAGGCTCGCCGGATGGATCTCGAGGTCGACCAGCTCCCGCCACGACAGTCGCTGCAGCTCTTCGATCAGGTCGGAGACGTCCCCTTGATGGGTGCGAACCTCGTCCTCGCGGCCCCCGTAGCGCAGGACGATCATCCGCGGCCGGCTGGCGCGCAGTGACCCGACGCTCTCGACCAGATGCAGCCTGCCCTGCGCGAGGAACCCGACTCGATCCGCGCAGCGCTCCACCTCGTCGAGGACATGGCTGGAGAGGAAGATCGTCCTGCCACGCAGCCTGAGATCGATCAGAAGCCTGATGAAAGCGTCGCGCACGATCGGGTCGAGCCCGCTGGTCGGCTCGTCGAGCACCAGCAGCTCCGGGTCGTGCTGCAGCGCGATCGTGACGCCGATCGCCTGGCGCATTCCCGTGGAGTACGCGCGAATCTTCTTTCCGAGCTGCGCCTTGTCGAAACCGAGCCGGTCGATGACCTCTTCCTGGAGTGTGGGCTTCCTGCGCTGCAGTGCGGCGAACAGGTCGAGGGTCTCGCGGCCGCTCAACCCGGGAAACAGCGCAAGGTCGCCGGGGAGATAGCCGACGTTGGCGCGCAGCTCGCCGCCGCCGTTGCGCGATTCCCGGCCCATCACCCGTACCGTGCCGCGGTCCGGTCGCAACAGGTCGAGCATCAAGCGGATGGTGGTCGTCTTGCCGGCGCCGTTGGGGCCGACGAACCCGAAGATCTCACCTTTCTCGACGGTCAGGTTGAGGTCGACGACGCCGGGTTGCGGGCCGAAGTAGACCGTCAGATCACGGGTTTCGATCGCAGCACTCATGGATTGCGGCACAAGGAAAGAGGATCGGGTGGTTCAGCAGGGAGGCCGAGATCATGACCGCTGACGGTCCTTAGGTGAACACCTGGCTGCTGATCGAAGCGGATGCCCGGGCCGCGTTTTGGTGGTTTCCGTGCTTCGAGGGTTCGCCGAGCACAGAGGGGCAGGAGGGGATTTGTCGGCATGGAAAACGGAAGTCCCATCAATAATCGTCGCGCCGTGCCCGCGGAATCAGGTCCTGGCCGGCGTCTTCGGGGAGTGGCTTCAAGGTCAGTGAAGATCAAGGAAATGTTCGGGCGCAACCGCCCGCTCATCAGCTTCGAGTTCTTTCCACCCAGATCGGCGGAGGCCGACGTAAAGCTTGCTCAGGCCTTGAACAAGCTTCGCGGCCTGTCCCCTTCCTTCGTCTCCGTGACCTACGGCGCGGGCGGCTCGACCCGGGACAGGACCGTGCAGCTCGTGTCCTCGATCAAGTGCGACCTCCACCTGGAGGCGATGGCGCACCTTACCTGCGTGGGCGCGAATCGGATCGAAATCGACTCGGTGCTCGCGCGCCTCGCGGGCGCCGGGATCGAAAACGTTCTCGCGCTCCGTGGCGACCCTGAGAAGGGGCAGGCTGAGTTCGTCCGGCACGAGGGCGGGTTCGGTCACGCCTCCGAGCTGACGGCGTTCATCCGCGGAAAGTACGCCTTCTCGATCGGCGGCGCCTGCTACCCCGAGTGTCACGTCGAGTGCCGTGACCCGGTGCAGGACCTTCACCACCTCAAGCTCAAGGTCGAAGCCGGCGCCGACTTCCTGATCACTCAGCTCTTCTTCGAGCCCAAGGTCTACTTCGACTTCGTCCTCCGCGCGCACGCCGCCGGAATCCGACTCCCGATCATTCCGGGCGTGATGCCGGTGACCAACGTCGACCAGCTCGAGAGGTTCACCTCGATGTGCGGAGCCTCGATCCCGGCGGAGCTGCGCTCACGCCTGGAGAAGGTGCGCGATGACCCGGACAAGGTGAAGGACGCAGGCATCGAGCACGCGACTCAGCAGTGCATCCGGCTCCTCGAAGGCGGCGCCCCCGGCATCCACTTCTACACCCTCAACCGCTCGCCCTCGACCCGAGCCATCTTCACCCACCTGCGCGCCAAAGGTCTGGTCTGATTCGTGACTCGCCTGACTGGTGCCAGAGCAATTCTTCAACGATTCGCCGGTACGCCAGACCCCGTTTCATGACGCGCCAGGCACACAGGGCCGCCGCTTCCGGCCGGGTCCCGATGCTGCTCCGTCCGGCGACGGACTTCTGAACGGCGGCGGTCCGCTGTCACAAGCCGGTTTTCCAAAAACCTCTTCGTAACCAACTGTCTTCGGCCCCGTCCTTCCAGGTAGCGCGGAAGGTAGGCCACTGATGACTCACAATCCTCATGATGCCCTCGCCAAGGCGATCTTCAGCGATCCCGGGAACGCCGCTGGTGAGTTCCGCTCGGTGCTCGACCCGGAGCTTGCCGAGCGTCTCGACTTCTCCAGCCTGCAATTGTGCTCCGGATCCTTCATCGACGAGCGGCTGAGAGCTCGCCACAGCGACCTGCACTTTGAGCTTCACACCAATGCAGGGGAGGAATACCTCCTCCATCTTCTCTTCGAGCATCAAAGCACGTTCGACCCCAAACTCCCGCTCAGGCTCCACCACTACATCTCGCGAATCTGGGAGCGCTGGGAGATTGACCATCCCCGGGCGAAGTTTGCTCCACCGGTGATCTCGGTGGTGCTCTACCACGGGAAGAAACTTTGGAGCGGATCCACGGAGTTCTCCGACTTCCTGCAGATCGACCCCGGGACGAGGCCACACGTCCTTCCTTACATTCCAAAGTTCCGGTTCGTGATGGACGATCTCACCGGATTCGATGACTCGCACCTGAAAGCGCGGCCGGCTCCTGTCGCGGCCCGTGCGGCGCTCTTGGTCATGAAGCACATCTGGCACGAAAAGGGTTTCCTGCGCCGGGTGGAGGACTGGACGGACCTGTTCCGGAAGAACCCGCACGAACCTGGAAGCAAGCGGGCAGCAGGGCCCATCGTCCGCTATTGTTTCGACGTGCTGAACAAGGTTTCACCCGAGCTGCTGATCAGGGCATTCGAGCGCTGTGAAGTTCCGGAGTTCCAGGAGACCGTCATGTCGATTACCGACAAGCTGATTCATCAAGGATTCGAGAAGGGCAAGCAGGAAGGCCGTGAGGAGGGGATTCAGGAAGGGCGTGAGAAAGGCCTGCTGGCGGGACAGCGAAGCCTTCTCAGGAATCAGCTGGTGCACCGATTTGGCGAGTTGCCGCCCGACTCGGAGAAGCGGATCGCCTCGGCCACGAGGGAGATGCTTGAGGTATGGGCCGCTCGAGTGCTGGACGCGAAGAACCTGGAGGAGGTCTTCCTGCCTTGACATTCCTCGCGTTTCCCTCGCCACGCCATTTGCATTGATATTGATGTTCGTCCGATCGGCCGGGAAACGAGGAACATTGGCTGAACTGGTTGTGATCCGACCTTTTCGACCCTAAGGACCCGTGCAACGCGAGAGGGGGCGCCGGGGCCCCAGGCAGAAACTGGGCCCTTGCGCATACTGTGGGCCGGCTGATTACCGCAAGTCCTGCTGATTTCTGGAGGTGGCAATGATTCGACGCACCGCTCTCCTGTCCGGTGTTTGCCTGTTCCTGATCCAGGCTCGATCGATCGGCCAGTGTCATGTGGAGGAGCGCCAGTTGCTCAAGGCGAGCAACGGCCAGGGTGACAATCGCTTCGGCCATGCGATCGACCTCTCCGGCGAATGGATGATCGTGGGCGCTTTCACCAGCGGCACCGCCGGCACCGTGGCCGGCGAGGCCTACATGCTCCAGCGGGACGGGGCGAGCTGGGTGGAGAGATAGCGTTTGCTCGCCAGCGACGCCGCGGCCTTCGACTACTTCGGGTTCTCGGTGGCGATCGACGGCGTGATCGCGGTGGTGGGCGCGTTCGGCCGCGACCCGATCGGCGGGGGGAGCGTCGGCCGCACGGACGGCGGCGCCTACGTGTTCCGCTACAACGGTGTCTCGTGGGTCGAGGAAACGGTGCTGGTATCGAGCGACCTCGCCCCCGACGACCTGTTCGGTTATCAGGTGGCGGTCGCGGGCGACCGGATCCTGGCGACCGCGCCCTATGACGACGACCTCGGCGGGTACTCGGGATCGGCCTACGTGTTCCGCCACGACGGCACCCGGTGGGTCGAGGAACAGAAACTGCTCGCGAGCGACGGTGCCGCGGAGGACAACTTCGGGCGCTCCTGCGACCTCGAATCGGGCGTGCTCGTGATCGGCGCGCCGAAGACTTTCGGGCCGGCGATGAAGCATGGCTCCGCGTACGTCTTTCGCAGCACCGGCCCGGTCTGGCTCGAGGTGCAGAGTCTCGCGGCGAGCGACGCGACCGCGCTCGACTGGTTCGGAATGACGTGCGCCCTCGACAGTGACCGGATCGCGGTGGGTGCGCCGTCGCAGGAGAACCGCAGGTACGGGGCGTACCTGTTCCGGCGCAGTGGCGCGATGTGGATCGAGGAGCAGAAGCTCACTCCTTCTCAACCCGGACCGTTCGATAACTTCGGTCAGGGCATCGAGCTCGATAGCGACACCCTGCTGGTCGGGGCGTTCGGCGACATCGAGCAGGCCTACCTCGCAGGAGCCGCCTACGTCTATCACTTCGACGGGACGCGCTGGGGCAACGAGCGCAAGCTGCTCGCGAGCGACCCGGTCAAGCAGGACCAGCTCGGAGTCGGCGTGGCGCTCGAGGGAGACGTCGGCGTCGTCGGGACGGACGTGGCGGCCTTTCCAGGCAGGGTCGGGCGTGCCTATGTGTTCGACGTAAGCTCGGCCTCTACGCCGATCCTCTGCAGGTGGCGCCGGGAGACGTGCTGAAGCTGCTGACGTGCGGCGGAAACCCGGGCGGTCCCGTGCTGGTCGCCCTGGTCGAGGTGTCCGGCGTGCCGCTGTTCATTCCGGTTTTCAGCGGGGTCCTCGGACCTGACGGCACATTCACGACGCAATCGTTCATCCCGCCGGGGTTTTCCGGGATCGACCTCGGGCTGCGTTCCTTCGCGCAGGCATGGGATGGAAGGATCCGGGCGTCGAACACCGCGCTGGTCGAGCTTCGATGAGAAGCCTGCGGGTCCGCGGCGGGCTCTGCGACTCGGCCGCGACATGCTGCGCCGGCAGCATCCATGGTGGAGCGTAGGGGACTTGAACCCCTGGCCTCCTGGCTGCCAGCCAGGCGCTCTCCCAACTGAGCTAACGCCCCACGGAGCTAAGCATCGACCGTTGCCGCTCGACGGGATGTCGAGGCACGAGTCCAGCGACCATCTTCGGTTGGATCCGGCGAAGGCTTCGCCGGCCGAGCGGCCGGGGGATGTTAGGAGTCGCCGAGATCAGGATCAACGCTCGAGATGGCGGAGCAGTCCTGAGTCACGCGAAACGGGCAATACCAGACCCACTCCAAGCGCGCTCGACCAAGGCCGGTAGTGTATTGCGCCGCCGTGACCGGCCCGGACACTCGCGTTTGTGAGCGACGCAGCAGGGCTCGGCCTGCCGGAGTTTCTCCGACCTCGATCCCAGGACGGATGTTCGGTCCCAAGGCGATCCGGAGCTGGATCGTGAGGATGAATCGCACGAGAAGGACAGGGCAGAGATGAACGATGCCAAGAGGGAGATGGCCGGGACGGCGCCGGGAGAGAAGCGCAAGACGTCGTCCCTGGGGATCACGCCGCGGGCGCAGAGCTACAGCGACTGGTACAACGACATCGTCCTCAAGGCGGAGCTCGCCGACTACTCGCCGGTGCGCGGCTGCATGGTGGTGCGCCCGTACGGATGGGCGCTGTGGGAGGCGATCCGCGGCGAGATGGACCGGATGTTCAAGGAGACCGGGCACCAGAACGCGCAGTTCCCGCTGTTCATCCCCAAATCGTTCCTGGCGCGCGAGGCGGCGCATGTCGAGGGCTTTGCCAAGGAGTGCGCGGTCGTCACGCATTCGCGCCTCAAGACGATCGACGGCGAGCTGCGCGTCGACCCCGAGAGCGAGCTCGAGGAGCCGCTGATCGTGCGGCCGACCTCGGAGACGATCATCAACGCGATGTACGCCAAGTGGATCCAGTCGTACCGCGACCTGCCGGTCTTGATCAACCAGTGGTGCAACGTTGTGCGCTGGGAGATGCGCACGCGCCTGTTCCTGCGCACCACGGAGTTCTTCTGGCAGGAAGGGCACACGGTCCACGAGACCGCGGAAGAGGCGCAGGAGGAGGTTTTGCGGATGCTCGGCATCTACCGCGCGGTCGCCGAGGACTTCATGGCGATGCCGGTCCTCACCGGGAAGAAGAGCCCCGCGGAACGCTTCGCCGGCGCCGACGAGACCTACACGATGGAGGCGCTGATGCAGGACAAGAGGGCCCTGCAGGCGGGGACGTCGCACTTCCTCGGGCAGAACTTCGCGAAGGCTTTCGGTGTGAAGTTCCAGGGCCGCGACGGCAAGGAGCACTACGGCTGGCAGACCTCGTGGGGTGCCTCCACGCGTCTGATCGGCGGCCTGATCATGACTCACAGCGACGACCAGGGCCTGGTCCTGCCGCCGAAGGTGGCGCCGATCCAGGTGGTCGTGATCCCGATCCATCGCAGCGACCCGGAGCGGGCGGCGGTCGGGCCGTATGTGGACGGGATCGTGGAGGAGCTCAAAGTCGCCGGCGTCCGCGTCAAGGTCGACGACCGCGATCAGCTCAAGCCCGGCTTCAAGTTCAACGAGTGGGAGCAGCGCGGTGTGCCGTTGCGCCTCGAGGTCGGACCGCGCGACGTGCAGGGCCAGAAGGTCGTGCTCGCGCGCCGCGACGGCGGGGAGAAGATCTTCGCGGAGCGCGCGGCGCTCAAGACGAAGGTCGTCAGTCTTCTCGACGACATCCAGGCGGTGCTGTTCGAGAAGGCGCGCAAGTTCCGCGACGCCAACTTCCGCAAGGCGACCACCTACGAGGCGCTCGTCAAGACACTCGACGAGGAAGGCGGGTTGGTGCTGGCCCCATGGGACGGCGACGCCGCCGTCGAGGCGAAGATCAAGGACGAGGCTTCCGCCACCATCCGCTGCATCCGCGACCAGGACCAGGGCGAAAAGGCGAAGAGCATCGGCACCGGCCGCGAGACCGCGCAGTGGGCGGTGTTCGCCAAGGCGTACTGAACCCAACCGATCGATCCAACGCCCGGGAGAAAACGCAACGCATCGCCCGGTACCCTGCGCCTGACACGCCTTTGTCTTGCCTGCCTGCCGAGCTCTATTCCGTGACCCTGCGAGACGCGCGTGAGTAGAGGAGTTGGACTCCGCGAGTCAGTCTTTGTGAGTCCAGGGAGTGAAGGAGGCGTCGATGAAGACCACCTCCGCGGTCGCTGTCATCGTCGTACTGGCCGTCATCCTTTCGGCGGCATGGCTGATCCTTGGTCCGAAGATGGGGACGCCAGAGAAGGACCATTCGTCGGTCGCGGCGCACGCCAAACCGACGACTCCGCCGGAAGAGGACTCCTCAAGCCTCAGCAAGGAGAAGGTGGCCGAGCCTCGAGGCGGCGATGTGAACGCGTCACGCGACGTCGCGGCGTCCACCAGGAAGCCGTCGGAGTCGACGTCGGCTCTCATCGTCGGGACCGTTCGAGACCAGTCCGGCGAGCTTTTCGTCGACTCCAGGCACGAAGTGCGGATCTCGCTGTTGCCCACTGCCGTCGATGACTCCGCCTTCGGGAAGTGGATCGCCCGGTGCAAAGACGGGATCTTCGGATTGCACGGCGTTCCTCCCGGAGTGTGGCGTCTTCAGGTAAGGCACGATCGGATGCGCACCCTGGATGGCCTCGTGGAGATCCCCGCGTTCGAGCGGGTCGGCATGGACATCATCCTGGATCCCAGGACTTCCGTGCACGTGCGGCTCATCACCCCCGAGGGAGCCGATCTCGTGGACAATCTCTCCACGTCGAAGGACCTCGCAAATCTGCCGCGCTTCATGTGCGTGTTCGTCTGCAAGGAGTTTCCTCCCGCCCTTCTGCCGGAACCCCACACGCCTGCTTCTCGTGGCGTCGGAGTCGGCTTTGCAGCGGTGCCGGATCGCTCGCTCAGAGGTGAAGTGGCCAAGGGACCGATCGAGCTTCTGTCGGAATGCGTACCACCGTTCTGGGTGGGTCTGGCCTACCGCCACGTCGTCATTGCGCAGGAGCAATGCACCGACCCTTTAGCAGTGGTGACGCTGGAAGCCACTGCGGAAGAGCTTCTGGCTCAGAATGGCCGGGTCTCGTTGCGCGCCGTTCACGACGAGACCGGAGAGCCGATCCAGGGTCTCGGAGCTCAGCTCTCAGGCCTCGATGCAAGCTGGGTCGAGACCGGCTCGGACGGCTCTCTCTGTTTCGACAATGTCATTCCCGGCGTATACGCGCTCAACCTCGTCACGACTCCTCCGAGCCAGTGGACCGAGCGCATTCGGGTGTCTCCCGAGGAGGATCTGGACCTCGGCGAGCTACGAGTCGGGAGGACTTGTTCAGTCCGATTGCGCCTGCTCGATTCCCAAGACAGGATTATTCTGCAGCCCTTCGAGCTGCTGAGGCTGGATCGTTTCCAGACCCTGGCGCCGATCCGAAGCTTCAGCTTTCTCGTCGCGAGCGCGGACGGTGTGTTTCCACTGCAACTCGGGAGGGGTTTGTACGCCCTCTCGGTTCATGACACGTCTCTCGCCGCGAATCCAAAGATCATCGATACTCGCTCGGGGGAGAGCCTGGAGCTCGACCTGCACCTTCACCCCGGTACGCGGGTCGTTTTCCACGCCCTGGAGGATGGGCTGGTCCAGGTTCGCGATGCCTCTCGAGCGGTGGTGTTTGCAGAAGATGTCGAGAATGGATTCGGTACCGAGCTGCGACTCGTACCTGGGTCCTACTCATGGCAGCTCTTCGAGTCGAGACAGCCGATCGCCGAGGCCTCCTTCGACGTTGGAACAAAGACGGTGAGCATCGTGGTCGGCAGTGAGGTGAGCAAAGAGGAAGGGGTGAGACTCGCTCGTCTCTCCGAGGAATCCGTCAAGATCACCATCCTCGCCGACGATTCCCAGACAACGGTGCACGACGAGACGCAGGAAGTTTCGCTTTCTAAGGGGGTTCTCCACGGCACCGTGACCGACGATTCCGGAGACACGGTTTCGGATGTGGAGGTCACGGCCCAGTGCTCGATCGGAGGTCAGCGCTCGGTCCGAGCAGATCACGAGGGGCGTTACGCGATCCCGGACGTCGCCCCTGCAACCTGGGGCTTGTCGGTCGAGGCGTCCGATCACCTGCCTTACGAATGCTCGCTCGAGGTGCACAACAAGCTGGGCTCGATCCTGCACGACATTCGCCTGACTCGCGCCCCGAAGTTCACGGTCCGGGTCCTTGCCCCCGATGGCCGGCCGCTGTCTCAGTTGGTTCGGAACGCAAGACTGGACCTGTCCGGAAGCCAACCTCAGGCGTTTCACGTCGTAGTCCGCGAACAGCCCTGGACCAGAGAAGAATCCGACAAGCCATCTCTTGCCAGGGCCGACGACTGGTTCGAGACGCCGAAGTTCACATGTCTCAAGCCGCTGCCGCTCTACGTCACACTTCTGCACGGCTCGTCCGTGCTCGGGGACACCCGGCTAGTCGAGCACGGCCAGGACGTGGTGTTCGTGGTCGACCCGGAGTCGATGCGCTCGCGCCTGTGCACGATCCGGTGCAAGGTCGTGGATGCATCGACCGGGGAGCTGCTCTTCAAGCCCAAGGTGAACACGACGAACGAGAGTGCCTCCCTGGAAACCCGGATCACGACGCCGACCGATTCCGACGGCTGGGTGACGCTCTCGCAGCAGCAGATCGGCAGGCGCAAGCTCCAGGTCGAGCACGACGGATACCAAAGAGTGATCCGGATCCTCGACCTCGAGGAAGGCGAGACCAGGGAACTTGGAGTCGTCGAGTTGATGCCTCTCGTCCAGGTCAGTGGAAAGGTGCTGGACGAGAAGGGCCTTCCTCTCTCAGCCAATCTCTCCGGGCGGGACCTCGATCGCATCGGTGGAGATCCTGAGCCGAGCCGCAGCAGCACCATCGCGCACACGGATCACAGGACCGGCGACTTCGAGGGCTCGCTCGGCCGCGGCCGTTGGCTGCTCGAGGCTCGCTCCGAACGGCTCGCCACTCTCTACCACGAGATCGACCTGTCTCAGGGACCGGTCAGGGACCTCGTGCTCACTCTCACCCCCGGGCAACTCCTCATCGTCCATGCAAGCGCGGCGTTCCAGGAAGAGCGCCGGGTGCACCTCGTGCACCCGTGCGGCGAAGTCATCGCTCGACGGCTCCTGACGCTGGAGAAAGATGTGGAGCTCCGCGTCTCCCCCGGCCGCTGGACGATCGAGCTCCTGGTCGAAGACAAGATTCACGAGAGCCGCGACGTCGAGATCACCGACTCGCCGGTCACGATCGAGTGGTGAGCGCCGGTGGGTGGGTGCTCTCAGATTCCCAGGACTTCAAACCCCATCGCTCGGGCGGCGAGACCAATCTTGGTGAACTCACTCACACGATTTGCTAGATCCGCAGGACGATCGATGGGTCCAGGTAGGCGAGCTTCAGGGACGACTTTCACCTTCTCCGTCGACCTTCTAGGAGAATCGAGACACTGTCGGTTCGGCGGCCTTTGATTGGCGCGAACGACAGACGGGCAAGCTCGCGCGGATCCTGACCGTGCCTTCGTCATCGAGACCCTCCACGGGAAATTCCTTGTAATGCGCTTCGGCCGCGTCAGCAGAGTCGCGACAGAAGGACGAGCGACTTGGCTCCCGCCGCGGTTCCTTCGCGTCGCAAACGTCTCCGCGCGAATGACGTGGCCGAACGGACTACGAGGACCCGCGAGCGCTGACCGCGCAGCGCCCGCACCTCAGACCCGCGCCGGACCAGGCTGCGCAACGCCAGGGACGAATCCGGGAACCCCCTCTAGACCGACCTCGACTGGGCGGCATGGGTGCTCACCGGGAATCCGCGGTAAAGGGATGCGCTGTTATTGTTGTGGAAGAGGAAGCCGAGAGCATCTCCGGCCTGGATTCCCGCTTTCGCGGGAATGACGAGAACAGGGAAAGCTGGTGAAAGAGACTCTCTCGAGCTCCGCTTCAGTCGATGAGCCGGCGTCGCGTCGCTTCGCTCTCGCGGTGTTCCTGGGCTCGGCGGCGCTGCTCAACCTCGAGATCCTGCAGACGCGCATCTTCTCGGTGCTGCTCTGGCATCACCTGACCTACCTCGTCGTGACGTTCACGATGCTCGGGTTCGCGGCCGGCGGGACGTTGATGTCGGTATTCCCGGGATGGCTCGACCGCAACCCGCCGCGGTTCCTCGCCTGGACGAGCACGCTGTTCGGATTGACGACGCTCGCGGGTTACCAGATCCTCGCTCGCACCCGGCTCGACACTCTCGAGCTGCTCCAGAACCGGGCGCAGTACCTGTACGTGTTCGTGTACTACCTGTATCTGGTCGTGCCGTACGTGTTCGCCGGGATGATGGTCGTCGGCGCGCTCAAGAAGGCGGGCCGGCACACGGGCTGGATCTACGGAGCCAACCTCGCCGGCTCCGCCGCCGGGTGTCTTTTGTTCGCGAACCTCTTGACGCCGCTCGGCGGGGAGCGGGCGATCTTCCTGGCGGTCGCGATCGTGTGCCTCGCCGGGGCCCTGTTCGCGCGCAGCTTTTCCTCCTCGAGCTCGAGCGACCGAGCGAGCAGGCCTCTCCCGGCGTCGAGCGACCGCGCAACCGCGCCCCTTCGGCAAGCCGGAGGAGGCGCTTCAGTCGTTCCATCCCTCGCTCTCGCCGCACTGGTTCTTGCGGCACTGCCGTTTGCGCCACGCCTCCTGCCGGTGGAGGCCGCGCCCAGCAAGCCGATGATCGAGTTGATGAACGACGCCCTCGCGCACGGCAAGAAGGCGCGCATCGAGACCACCCGCTGGGACCCTCTCTGCCGCCTCGACGTGGTCGACTTCGGCGATGGACCCTCCTCGACGCGGCGCGTGTTCCAGGACGCCGATGCTCCGACCGAGATCCTGCCCAAGGATCAGCCGTTCGATTTCAACTCCGTGTACTGCTTTCCCTACCGGATCTGCACCAAGAACCCCGAGGTGCTGGTGATCGGCGTCGGCGGCGGACAGGACCTGCGCCAGGCGGTGTGGAACCAGGCGCGCTCGGTCACCGGAGTCGAGATCAACCGCACGACCGCGGGATTGATGCAGAACGAGTACCGGGAGTTTGCCGGCGATCCCTACCGGATGCCGGCGGTCGAGGTGATCGAGACCGAGGGCCGCTCGTTCATCCGCCGCTCGCAGGCGATTTTCGACCTGATCCAGATGACCGGCACCGACACTTACGCGGCGCTGGCGTCGGGCAGCTACGTCATGTCCGAGTCCTACCTTTACACCGTCGACGCGTTTCTCGACTACTTCGAGCGCTTGAAGCCCGGCGGAATGGTGTCGGTGCTGCGCTTCCGGTTCTTTCCGCCGCGCGAGAGCCTCCGGCTGGTGTCGATCGCCGTCGAGGCGCTGCGCCGCCGCGGGGCCGAGCACCCCGAGCGCCACGTGATCGTCCTCGACAAGGTGCACGAGGTCGAGATGCCCGAGCAGCCCGGCGTGCGCCAGAAGTTTGCGTACGCGGCAATGCTGTTCAAGGAGTCGCCGTTCACCGAGGAGCAGATCCAGGCCGCGCGAGATTACGTCGAGCACCATCCGCAGAAGCAGATCTACTCGATCGCCTACGCCCCGGGTGAGCCGGTGCACAACGAATTCGGCGAGTTCCTCCGCGCCGTCGACGAAGGACCGGACGCGGCACGGCGCTTCATGGATTCCTATCCCTACCGCATCTCGCCCGTCGACGACGACTCGCCGTTCTTCTTCAAGTATCACCGCTGGTCGAGCCTGTTCGAGAAGACGCGCGCCGCCGATTACCTGGGAGTCATCGGTCGCGACCCGATCGGGCTGTTCCTGCTGCTGACGGCGCTGGTCGAGTCGACGCTCCTGGTCGCGCTGCTCGTGATCCTGCCCCTGCTGCTCTCCGGCCGCGCCCGCCTTCCCTCCACGAGCCGGGTTGCCGTGCTGATCTACTTCTTCGGGCTCGGGGTCGGGTTCATGTTCCTCGAGATCGCGGCCATGCAGCGCCTGGTTCTGTACCTGGGGCATCCGACCCGGTCGATCACCGTGGTCCTGTTCTCCGTGCTGCTGTTCTCGGGGGCGGGCTCGTGCGTCGCGGGCCGCCTGCGACCTCTGCGGTGTGCCCGGGTCGCGCTCATTCTGATCGCGGCGATCGTCGCTCTCTATGCCCTGTTCCTGCCGGCGATCCTGTCCAGGACTCTGGGGTTGTCGACGGTCATGAGGATCGCTTTGTCGACCCTGATCCTCGGTATTCCTTCGTTCTTCATGGGGATGCCGTTTCCGAGCGGCCTCTCGTGCCTGCGCGGACCTCACCAGCCGTTCCTGCCGTGGGCCTTCGCGATCAACGGCGGCGCCTCGGTGGTCGCTTCGGTCGGCGCCATCCTGCTCGCCATGAGCGCGAGCTTCACCCTGGTCTTCTGGCTGGCCGCGGCCTCCTATCTGGTCGCGTTCCTGGCGGTTGGAGGTCTTCCGGTTCCGGAGCCGAACACCGCTCCCGCCCCTGCCAGTGCCACACTCGCGCGCTGACGAATCGAGGCGTCGCGCACTCCGCTCGCTGGAAACTTTGTAGAGAACTTGTGGTCGCGGCGGAGTGCCATGTTCCGACGAACTTTTTGAGCCTTGGCCAGCGTGCCTTGGTGCTAGTCTCCCTTCCTCACCCGGTTTCCGGGTCCGGGAGGGTTTGAACCGCCAGGTGCGCACGGAGGGGGCACTGTCTCTTGGCGTCCAGCCGCGCGTTCGGGTCGGTGATGGTTGTCCGCGCTTTCAAGGTTGGGGTGCTCAGTCATGGTGAAGCCTTCTTTCCTTTCGCGTTTGCTGGGTCGTTTCAAGGATCCTTCCACGTCCTTGTCGCAACGGATGACCTCCGATGCGCCGGTGAGCGTCGAGAATCGCATGAGTCAGTCTCTGCCTTCCATGGACACCGAGGCACCCAGCAACGGCGGTCCGTCGCGGAGCGACAGCCCGGTCGGGGCGACCGGGCTCACCACTGTCTCCGGCGCGGAGGAGAAATACCGGGTTCCGCTGGTCGCGGAAGCCGAGAAGGTCAAGACCGCCAAGATGGCCCCGACCGAAGAGCTGTCGGTGAAGATCACCGAGGGCATGAAGTCGCTGACTCACCTTCTGTCGACCATCGACGACAAGCTCGCCGGACAGAACGAGACCCAGCGCACGATCGCCGAGCGTCTGGGAACGATTCCCTCGCTGGTGCGCGACCTCTGTCAAGCCCAGCAGTCGCAGCTTCTGGTGCTCAGCGAGATCAAGGACTCCGTCCGTGATCAGGCGAGCGCACAGAAGTCCACTTCCCAGACGCTGGAGAAGCTGCCCGGTGCGGTGGGCACGCTGTCAGAGAGAATCGAGCAGCAGGCCCAGACCGGGGCCGCGGTGCGGACGTCCGTCGAGGGCGTCGGCAAGTCGGTCCAGAACCTGGTCGACAGCACTCAACGTGCGCAGAACAGCCTGATGGCGGAGTTCCGCCGCGCACAGGACTCCCATCGCGAGAGGCTGGAGAAGGTCATCGACAGGGAACGACAGACCCTGTGGATGGTGTGCTTCTTCGGACTCCTGGTCGTCGGCTGCCTGGTCGTGTTCCTGATCAAGAACTAGTGGTCTGATGCAGAGATACGGCACCTTTTGCGCCGGATCTTCGAACCGCAGGCTTCGTTGCGCCTTCTCAGCAGGTTTCTCTTCAACCTGCATCGGCAGCGCGCCTCGCCTGCGGTCCCCTGCGGACCTCTTGTCTGTCCAAGGGCCGCGCGCCAGAATTCCACGTGTGGCCGATCTGGTTCCAGGATGTTTGCGCGGAGGCTGCCGTGTACGACGTCGAGGATCGTGTCGAGTACTCGCTGCGGCAGTACGTCGATGACGTGTGCCTCGTTCTCGACGAGGGTCTCGCCCTGCCGGCCCAGCTTCGTCGGATCGCCGACTTCAAGCGCCGCCTCCTGATCCAGGAAGGCGTCCTGTCCGCCGGGCAGCTCGAGACCATCGAAGGGCGACCGTACACGCGCAATCTGCTGTTCCGGGATCCGAAAGGGCGATTCGTCGTGGTCGCGATCCTGTGGGGCGGGCACACCGTCTCGCCCGTCCACGACCACCGCACCTGGGCTGTGATGGGCGTCTACGACAACTACGTGCGCATCACCAATTTCGAGCGGATCGACGACGGCTCCCGGACCGACCATGCGCGCCTGGAGCCCAAGGAGGCCTTGATCGCGCCCCGCGGCTCCGTCGGCTACGTGCTCCCGCCGTTCCAGGAAATCCATCAGATGGAGAATCCGACCGGGCGACCGACGGTCGGCATTCATACCTATGGCCGAGCAGTCGAGGAGTGCACCGTCTTCGACCTCGCAACGGGCAGCACCGCGACCCTACCGCTTCGGTTTGATCACGACCTTTCGAACACCATGAAGTGACGCTGTTCCAGGAGTTGAGCTCGCGACTCGTGCGCTGCTTCATCCGAGCAGGCGGGAATTCGCCGTGCGTGGTCGCTCAATGTGCTGTTACATTTCCGCTCTAGCAGGCTAGAGGCCTTGGCCTGGATCAAGCGTCCTAGGAGACTGGCGAATGCCCCGCATCAGGGTCCGTTCGGCCGACGGCACCAACGAGGTTGCGTTCAAGGAACGTGAGCGCCTGCTCGTGGGCCGGGTCGAGGGATGCGACATCGTGCTGGTCGATGAGAGCTGCTCCCGGCGGCACTGTGAGATCGTGGTCGGCGAGTCCGCTTTCCGCGTGCGCGATCTGAACAGCTCCAACGGCACCCTGCTCAACGGCGCCAAGGTCAACGAGGCCGAGCTGAAGGACGGCGACGAGATCCGCGTCGGCAAGGTGCGCATGCAATTCCTGATGTCCGACTCGGACTGCGAGATCGGGTTCGTCTCCGGAGAAAAGTCCGGACTAGCCTTCCCGCTCTCGAAGGAGCGGCTGACCATGGGACGCAGGCCCGAGAACACGGTGGTGTTCAAGGAGATCCAGGTCTCGGGCCTGCACCTTGAGATCGTGCGCGAGGGCGACGGTTACGTTCTGAGGGACCTGGGCAGCACCAACGGAACGCTGCTCGACGGTAGAAAAGTCACCGAAGTGACCTTGAGCCACGGCGACCGGGTGCGACTGGGTGAGTCGGAGTTCGTGTTCACCGATCGGCGGCGCGAATCACAGGTGGAACCGCCGTCCGCCGGTGCTCCGCCGGAAAAAGTGGCTCTCAAGATCCCGCGCCGTGGCCGGATGGGCGCCCTGGTGTCACTGACCCTGTTGGTCGGCTCGATGCTGGGCGCAGGCTGGTACTTCTTCCTTGGATCCGGCGGCGAAGACTCGGCCGGTGCGGCGCGTCGTGTCGCCCCATCCCCCGAAGGCAATCTGCTGGCAGAGGACTGGTCGTTCGAGAACCCGGCTGCGGTCGCAGGCATCTGGACCTCGTCGCACGAGAATGGCTTCAACGCGCGTCGCGGGGGCGCACAGTCAGGCTCCTACGCGTTCGCAGCCGACGTCGCCGATGGTGCATTCGCGGATTCGATCCGCAAGGCGATCGCTCTCACTCGCGTGCAGCCGCTGACCATCAGCGGCGCATGGTCCGTCGACGAGCAGGCGGCAGTCGCCATTGACGTCGAGTTCCGGAGCGCGCCGCGCGAGGCCGAGTCCGTGCGAAGCTTTCGCCAGACGGTCCTCTTCAGCGGATCGACTCAAGGGCAGTACGTGGCATTCGAGGCCTCCTGCCATCCGCCCGAGTGGGCAGGCGAAGTGCTGCTGTGCCTGGTGGCGTCCGGTTCCGGAACAGCCAGGGTCGACGATCTCTGCCTTGAGCTCAGGGGCCCGGTGCAGAGGACTCACACGATCGGCGAGGTCACGGTGGTCGATCGTGGCGGCGCCTTCTCGATCGTCCATCGATCGGCGGTGCTCGAGATGCTGCGTCCCTGGGGCACCATGACGACCGAATCCGCCACTC
>Ga0247727_10003507_pt1 | contig 34593 bp, 34 predicted proteins | sample WisWelCaveWW1625_FD_202498 | JGI IMG/M metagenome (GOLD analysis project Ga0247727, IMG submission 202498) | Biofilm microbial communities from Wishing Well Cave, Virginia, United States - WW16-25 | ecosystem: Environmental > Aquatic > Deep subsurface > Groundwater > Cave microbial mat | place...
ATCTTAGAGAACGAGCTTTTTGGCCACGAGAGAGGCGCGTTCACCGGCGCGCTGAATGAGAAAGCCGGGTGCTTCGAGCTGGCCGATCACGGCACGCTGTTTCTCGACGAGATCGGTGAAATGCCTTACGAACTGCAGGCGAAGCTCTTGCGCGCGCTGGAGGAAAAAAAATTTCGCCGGCTCGGCGGCCGCAAAGAAATCACCGTCGATGTGCGCGTCATTGCCGCCACGAACCGCGACGCGCGCCGCGCCGTCAAAGAAAAAACGTTGCGGGAAGATTTATTTTACCGGCTCGCCGTCGTTGAAATCGAATTGCCGCCGTTGCGCGAGCGGATCGGCGATCTGCCGCTGCTCGGGCTGGAATTTCTCCAGCGTTATACCGCCAAATCCGGCAAACGCATTCAAACTTTTTCACGCGAGGCCCTGGAAATGCTGTCGCGCCATACGTGGCCGGGAAATGTTCGCGAGCTGCGCAACGTGATTGAGCGCGCCGTGCTGCTCTGCGCCGGCCGCCAGATCGTCATCGGGGATTTGCCCAAATATTTATTTGATCAGGAAGATTCCGCGGAAATTCACCTCCCCATCGGCACGACGATGGACGAGGCCGAGCGCCGGATTATTCAGCGCACGCTCGCGGTGCAAAACAATAACAAGACGCGCGCCGCCGAAGTTCTGGGCATCAGCCTGAAAACGCTGCACAACAAACTGGCGCGCTATCGCCAGGACGAACCGTGATTGCCGGAGAAAACCTTGTGCAGGTAAAATTTTCTCGCCAATCTCGAACGAACTTAATTTCATGCCAGATTTAGCCTTAATTCACTGGGTTGGGAAGCTCTTCGTAAATTTGTTCTACCGTTTCTGAATTTTCGGGTAAGATTTACACGGCTCGCTCTTTTCTCCTCAACGCTTTTGATTCATCCCGCCTTAATTTTATAAAATATTTCGCGAACTAACTTCTTGTTTTCAATTTTCTTACTTTACCGGATTTTCCGGCAAGCTCAATTTTTTTTCGGTCTGGCAGCCTCTTTGCTTTATCAATGGGTGCAGTTCAATTCGTGATGAAGGTTGCGCAAATAAACGGCAATTTAAAAATATTATTTTATTAAATTACGTTTTGCGTCTACTCATTGAAATTAATCTTTATAAGGACATACACATGAGAACATTGCCGTTTCTTCTGGCGTCATTGTTAGGCTGGGTGGTGGCGCATATACTTGGCGGAACCGAGCGTGAGGATAATCTGCTGTCCGGCTGGGTGCGGCTGGCGCATTACCCGATCGGCATCGCCGGCGCTTCGTTTGGCACGTGGTTGAGCCAGAACTCGCCGATGCTTTACAACAAGGTTTTCATCATGGGCATTTTCTTCTCAAGCATCGCCGTGCTGGCGTATAAAGTAACGCGTCGATTTTTTCGCCCGGAGGCGAAGTGAAATCATTTTGTCGGTTTCTCATTAACCAAACTTTGGCGAGGTGAAGTATGAAAAGATTTTTTCTCACACTGTTATTCACGTGCGGTTTCTTTTTGCTGCTGGCGCAGAACGAAATGCTGTGGAGCAAGCGCCGCTTTTTGGATGAGCCGCGCGTGCACAAAGTCCAGAAAGGCGAGTCGTTGAGCCAGTTGGCGAAGCAACATTATGGCAACTCGAAACGCTGGCGCGAGCTGGCGCTCGTTAACCGCGCCCCGAAACCTAACCATCTTGAAGTTGGCGAAGAGATTTTGCTGCCCTCCGCGACGGTAATCAACAAACTGCGCCGCTCACGGACCATCACGCGCGTTAACACGCTCGTTGGCGAGCAAGACAACACCATCACGGCGAAAACACCGGAGATGACCCAACAGGCAGCGCCGACGAATTTACCCGAAGCAACGCCACAAGCTGAAGCCGTGGTCGACAATCCCGAGAACAGCAATCTGGTTCCCGAAACCACATCGGAAACGATCATTCCGCCGCATGATACAACCACAGAAGCTTCCGCCTTTCCGTGGTTCTGGCTTGCCGTCGGCGTGATGCTCATCGCCGGCATTGCCGGGTTCATCTGGTATCGTCGCCAGCAGGCCGAAAAAGCGGAAAGCGAGACGAAGATGGTCGAGCCGCGCCGCAACGTCGATGATCGCTCGCGCGAGCGCCAGGCCTTCACCAAACCGGCGGCGCAAAAAGAAAATCTCGCCGTCTGATATCCGCGATCAATAAGCGTGATTCGAAAAATTGGTTTGAGAGCATCCCAACGTCCTCTACCACCCTCAAACGCCCCTACGCTGGAAGGCATAACAATGCGCGGTTATCCCTGGCCGCACATGACGTAGAGACCTGACAGGCGTAGTCGCTAACCCCCGAAGCCCCGATGAAACATCGGGGCTTTTTTTTATTGCTTTTGCGCGAAATTATTTTATAATTGAAGCTTATTTGGGCGCGGGAAAAGATGAAAACAATTTATGCGGCTAAAACGGAAAATCGGCTGGTGAGTAAACAAATAACTCTTCAACTGTTTCGCGGCGGGAATTGGCCGGTAGTAATCCAGATGCGACGCGCCTTGATCGACAATGGATTGTTCAACTTTAAAGCAACGACTGTGGCGCGGCCAATTGGCGTCATACCGGCAATGCGCAGGCCGTTTTGAATCCAGGCAAAATGCTCACGCCATATTTGTTTACGGGGATTGAAGAGTTTCACCGTTTGGCCGGTAAGCGGATCGCGCGCATGCGTTTTATTCCCTTTGTGAGAATTGCACGAGGAGCAGCTTAACCAGAGATTCTCTTCGATCGAAGGCCCTTCACGCGAAGTTGGAATGATGTGCTCAATGGGCAGACGGCTGGTGACGAAATCCTGGGGCGTTAAGCAATAACCGCAGCGATCTTGAGCCTGCTGGCAAATACGTAGACGTACAGCTTTCTTGATATAGTTTTTTTTCGTCAAAACAACCCCGGCCAATTGATTTTAAATTTTTCGGCGTAAGCGCTGTAACATCCGGTTTGCTTTTTCAAGCGTCAGGAGTTGATCTTCTAAAACCAGAGCTTTCAGTTCCCGTCTTTCAGCGGGAGAAATGACGCCTTCACGATTCCGAATCAACAGCGTATTCATGCGTCGTTCCTTGGCTTGCGACATTCTGATCTCGTGTTGGCGGGAAAAGGTTTTGCCGTTGGTGGGAGCAATGACGACTTCGACTTTGTCGCCGGCCCGCAGCCGGAGCTTGCGTCGCGTTTGCGGCGGAAGACTGATGCTGCCGTCATCGCGGAGCCGGCTCGAATAGCGCGCAGTTTGCATAGAATCAATCTCCAAAACATAAGGTCACTGAAGTGGAACTTGCTGGAATTTATTAATCTTCAAAATTGGCATCGGGCAATGTCTTTAGAAATTCATGAATGGGAATGGCTTTGCCCGCAGCGATCTCGGCTTCGCCTTCTTCGAGCAAACGCGAAAGTTCTTCGGTTTCCAATTTCTCTTCGAAGCTTTCGGGACTCAAGAGCACTGCAGCAGGCTTGCCATTATCTTTTAATAAAATCGGCCGGCCAGTTCGCTGAATATGAGCAAGAAGCTCTGCGGTTTTAGTTTTTAAATCAGAAATAGGCCGTACATCTTTTTCAAGAATAGTGGGCATGGTCATACTCCATGGAAGACAATTAACAACGCGAAGAAAGATAATCAAAATAATCGCCATTGGCAAACATTTTTTAAGGGCAGCGTCATTTCTGTTTTTATTTGAAATTACCTGTTGCTTTTCGGCTGAATTATCTTTAAAATGAATTGCATCATTTATGTTGGTCGCATTGCATCTAAATTGGCGCGCTCAAAAATTTATCCATGACCACAATTCAGCTAAAACTACCGGATCAAGTTGCGCGTTTCTACCCCAAAATTGGCGAAAAGGTTTTTTTGCCGGCGCTTCGTGAATCAGTAAAACGGCTTATCATTGAAAACTTGAAATTACCAACCAGCAACGAGTAACCAGCAACCAGCATGAAACCTCCTGTCGCTAAAATCACTGAGTCATTCACCGAGTCCGTCATTCGCGAAATGACGCGGCTCACGCAACTGTATGGTGGCGTCAATCTTTCGCAGGGCTTTCCGGATTTTCCCGCGCCTGCAGAAGTGAAAGAAGCCGCGGTCGCGGCAATTCGCGCCGACATCAATCAATACGCCATCACGTGGGGCGCGCCCAATCTGCGCCGCGCGATTGCCGAGAAAGCGCAACGTTACAATCACATGACGGTTGATCCCGAAAAAAATATCACCGTCACCTGCGGCGCGACCGAAGCGATGATTGCGACGTTGATGGCGCTCATCAATCCCCGCGATGAGGTGGTGATCTTCGAGCCGTATTATGAAAACTACGGGCCGGACACCTGGCTTTCGCACGCCACGCCGCGTTTTGTGAAATTGCGCGCACCGGATTGGCATTTCGACGAGAACGAACTGCGCGCCGCGTTTAACGCGCGCACGCGCGCGATCATCATCAACACGCCGAATAATCCCACCGGCAAAGTTTTTACGCGCGAAGAGTTGCTGTTCATTGCCCAGCTTTGTCAGGAATGGGACGTGTTCGCGATTACCGACGAAATTTATGAGCATATTCTCTACGACGGCACTGAGCATGTCAGCATCGCCAGTCTCGACGGCATGGCCGAACGCACGGTGACGATCAACGGCATTTCGAAAACTTACAGCCTCACGGGCTGGCGCACCGGCTGGGCCATTGCGCCGGCGATGCAGAATAACGCCATTCGCAAAGTGCACGACTTTCTCACCGTCGGCGCCGCCGCGCCGTTGCAGGAAGCCGCCGCGGTCGCGTTGCAACTGCCGGAAAGTTATTACCAAAATCTGGCTAAAACGTATCTCGAAAAACGCAATCGGTTGGTGGAAATTTTGGAGAACGCCGGGTTCCGTTGTTACGTGCCGAAAGGCGCGTATTACATCATGACGGAGATCGCCGAGCTGATGCAAGCGCACCATCAACCGAATGACAGCCAGTTCGCGCGGTGGATGGTGAAAACTATCGGCGTCGCCGCGGTGCCAGGCTCGAGTTTTTACATGAATCCGGCGGACGGTGCAACGCAGGTGCGGTTTTGTTTTTGTAAAAAGGAAGAAACCCTCATCGCGGCAGCGGAAAAGTTGAAACTGCTGCAGGTGAAACGGTAGTCCGGCTGGACGTTTGGCAAGCGCGCAACAATTTATTGTTATTGGCTCTCCGTCCCGAAAACAAATGAATGGATTTCAAGCGCATCCAATGTTCGGAGGTTGCCAAAAAATAATTTTTCCCCAATTCCCTCAAATAAGGACTTGACTTTGGCGAGAAAAATTCTAAATTATAGAATTGTGGTTGAAAACTGCCGGGATGGTGAAACTGGTATACGCGCTGGACTCAAAATCCAGTGGGCGCAAGCCCTTGCGGGTTCAAGTCCCGCTCCCGGCACGCAATAAAAAAAAGCTCCAATGACAGGAGCTTTTTTATTTTGGAGGGAATCGCAACCAGGCAGTCGTATTACAAAACGTGCTCAATCGCTGGCGGGCGTTGCAACTTCATCAACTCGCCCACCTCTTCGCTGCGAACGGGCAAACGACTGTGTGCGGCCATTTCGGTTCCGGCAAAAACGGATTCGCAGGCGAAACAGAACTCATCGTTTTCATTCACTGCGTGTCCACAGTGAGAGCAAAAGAAAATTTCCGGCATATTCACGTCCGCAAAATTTTTGTTATTGAGCGTCCCAATGGTTTTATACGTTGGTCGGCGCGGCGAAGCAACCCTTACAAATCTACAGAGCAAAATAACTCGAAAAAACTTTTTGCGCCATCGGCGCGGCATCCATCGCCCCGCGGCCGTTTTCCAGAAAAATCACGACGGCAATTTCCGGCTTTTCAAACGGCGCGAAGCCGACAAACCAGGCATCAGTTTTATTGCCGAAATACGCTGAAGAGGTGCCGGTTTTGCCCGCAATCGTGATCTCAGATAATTTTACCGCGGCGCTCGTTCCATACGCCACACTCTGGCGCAGGCCTTCTTTAATAATCCGCAACTCATCGCCGAAGTGGATGCTTTCTTTCAAATCAGACTGAAACGTGTCGTATTCTTGCGGTGAGCTGGGATAAAACGGCTGATAAAATAATCCGCCATTGGCCAAAACAGAAATCATCGAGAGCATTTGCAAAGGCGTCACCGCCAACGCGCGCGCCTGCCCGACCGTGAAATTGATGCGCTCGTCGTCCGAAACCCAATCGGGAAGCGTGCCACAATTTTCGTTGGCGAGGTTGATTCCAGTGCATTCTCCCAGACGAAGCAGGCGCGCCATCGCTTTCAGCTTTTCCGTTGTGAGCCTCTCCCCCGCCTGGAAAAAATAAACATTGCAGGAATTGGCCAGCGCCTGAAAAAGATCTTGCTCGCCATGACCTTCGCGCAGCCAGCAGCGATACGTTTTGCCGCGAATATCGACCTGGCCGTTGCAGAGAAATTGATCGGTGGGACGAACAATACCATTTTTCACTAATGCGAGCGCGGTCACGATTTTAAACGTCGAACCAGGGCGCGTCGAGCTTTGGGCGCCGAGTTTTTCATTGACTAAAGCCAATACGAGGCCATTGCGCGGATTCATCACGAGAATCGCGCCGGCGCGATTGCCTAAGATTTCAGCACATTTTTTTCGGAAGGTGAGTAGGCGGCTAAATTCGAGATGGTGAGCATTTTGATTCGGCATTAAAAGCCAAACCAGACCAAGACCCGCAATCATCAAAAACGGCAAGACGATTTTTTTAATTTCGTAGCTAAATCGCTTTGACATTACTCAAGTTTGTGTTGGCCGATAATGCGAATTTTTGTTGCCGTAACGACAACGAGCAAACCCCGATAATCTGTGAGATTCGTTTGAGAGAGAAAACGCCTCAGGGCACGTTCAATGTGTTCCGCGGTCAGAGGCTTGACGCGAACGACAATAATTCCCGCATAGGCATTTGGAGGATATTCTCGGCCATTGGCAAAAATCTTATCACCCGAAATTAATACGCGGCCTTCTTTTCGCGCCAGGTCTGCAACGACTGAGTCCGGCACACGGCTGCCCAGGCGCACATCCACATTGTCAATTTGAAAGCCGAAATTCTCCAAAAGCTTTTGTGTCGAACGCGCAATGTGACTATCGACGAGTGCCGGAATTGTCATCTGCCGTTTTCTACCTTCTCGATTGTGCGAGAGGCAAAGCGTAAAGCCGCTCGAATATCGCCACGGGTCAAAATTGGATATTCAAGAATGATTTCTTCCGGCATGTAACCTTCGGCAAGATGATCAAGTATCAAGCGCACGGGAATGCGCGTGCCGGCTATCGCCGGCTTGCCGCCTAAAACCTGCGGGTCTCGTGTTACTCTTGATTTCTGTTGAACGATTTTCCGAGTTTTTAAAGATTTCATAGTCGCCTTTCACAGAGTCGTTAACTTGTACGCAACGTTTCATGGCCACTGACCACCTCTCACGCCGCCTTCTTTTTCTCGACAATCGCGATGCTCGCCGAGGCGCCGATACGAGACGCGCCGGCTTCGATCATCTGCGCCGCGGTTTCATATTCGCGAATGCCGCCGGAGGCTTTGACGCCCATGTATTCGCCGACGATACGGCGCATGAGCGCGATATCTTCGATCTTCGCGCCGCCGGAGCTGAAACCGGTGGAGGTTTTCACAAAATGCGCGCCGGCTTCCTGCGCGAGCACGCAGGCTTTGATTTTCTCGTCGTCCGTTAAAAAACAGGTTTCGATGATGACTTTGACGTGTGCCGGGGTCGAGGCGCGCACGACATGATAAATGTCATGTTCGACCGCGTCGTAATCACCGGCTTTCAACCGGCCGATGTTGACCACCATATCGATTTCCGCGGCGCCGCATTCAACCGCCTGTCGCGCTTCAAAAGTTTTTGTCTCCGTGGTCGTCGCGCCGAGCGGAAAACCAATCACCGTGCAAACCATCACGTCGGTGCCGCGCAAAAGTTTATAGCAGAGCGGCACCCATGTCGGATTCACACAAACGCTGGCGAAGCTGTATTCTGCGGCTTCTCTACAAAGTTGCTCCACCTGGTTTTGTGTCGCTTCGGCTTTCAGCAACGTGTGATCAATGGTCTTCGCCATATCGCCGAGCAACGGCCCAATGCCGGGATTGGCGCCGACTCGCGCCGCGCCGTGGCGGACGATGTGCGACACCACTTCCGTTTTGCAATCCGGGCAAACCCAGCACCAGTTGCACTTCGGCGCATGATGGACGTGGCCGCGCTCTTCAGAGATGATTCGATTGATGCGTTGGTCTAAAGTCATTCGATCATTACAATTCGATTTTACCGAAAGCAAAAAATTTCCAACGGATTGAAAAACGACCAACGGATAATCAAAATCCGTTGGTTGCCTTTTTATCCGTTGGGGCGGTTTTTAAAAACTGCAGAAAACAATTCATCAGCCTTGTGGAACATCAAGATTGTCTATCACACCGACAATCACCGCCTGCACGGGAATTTTCGGATTGCCCAAAATCATTCTCGCCGCGCCGCCTTCGCGATTGACCAGCACCAGATCCTGCGGACCGGCGGCGGCTTTATCAAGCGCAATGATCGTCTCGCCTTTCGGGGTCGCGCCGTCAAGATCGACCGGCTGCACGAGCAAAAGCTTGTGGCCTTTGAGATGTTGATTTTTGATGGTGGAGACCACGTCGCCCACCACGCGGCAAATGAGCATGGCGCTTTTCCTCTATCCAGCGATGTTGGTTGCAGCATCTAAAAGAGCATACCACGGTATCTCGCCGACCCATTGCGCCTGCAGATTTTTCTTCGCCTGCTTAAATTCGTCGAGTCGATAAAGAATGGCGCCTGGATTTAGCTCTTTCTTTTGGTCTTGTATTTCACGGCGGGGCCACAACCACTTTATCACAGCGCGAACAACCGTTTCCTCGGTGCCGTCATATTCAACAGGGTCATATCCGGCAAGGTCGGAAACAAATTTTTTGTATTGATGCCCGCTCGGCACTAAAAGCAGCCAGTCATGCCGTTCATCTTCATTAACCTGCAGAACTTCTTCAATCAAGCGCAATGCCATCGCCATGCCGAACTCCAACGGCATATTGAAGCGCGCAAAACCCTCGTTGCCTTCACCTCGGCAGCGAGTAAAATCATGAATAGAGTATTTCGATGCGAAAAGAGCCCCTTTTATTCTTTCAATGCGCGGAGTCGATACGCGTTCCGATTCCCTGGCGCTGCGCGGAGAAAATCCACAACACATAATAGTAAATATTATGGCATCAAGAATCGGTTCGAACTCACGATCAAACGGACAATTGATAAATACTGAAAGGTCCGGGTCAATCGCCGGACGACCAGGCCCAAACGTGCGCTTGCGGATTATCGAAGAATCTTGCATTTCAATCCCGTCTTTTCAGCGGTTCGTTTAATTTGGGCATAGCTTTACGCAACACCAGCCGTTTCATACTCTTTTAATTCCTGAACGAATTTACGCAGTTTATCAAATCGCTCTTTCCATTCATTGGGATCGGCTGGTTTGAACTTCAGGTCATCAACGACACTTTCCGGCGAAGCCATATAACGAACAATCATATCGGCAGCCTCCTTTAATTTTGTCATCTCATGACCGCTTAAGACGTACTGCCGATCTCTGAGAAAACCAGGAGGATCGATATCATCCAGAAGCACGGGTAAAATTCCAATCTCCGGTTCATCCCAGGTGCGTCCGATAATGGCGCCCCATTCTCTCATGAGCCGGCCCCAGCGTTTTGTTGAAGAGCTAATAATGGGCACAAGCAGGCGCGAGCGCCGAATGGCCTTTTCGATATCTTCAGTCCAGCGCTGTGCCGGCAGATCATGCTCAACATCGAGCCAGACGGAAAGTCCGTTCGCGCGAAGAGCCTGAGTTATCATTCTGGCATCCTCGGTGTCGCCGGGAGCATGCGAAATAAATACGTCCCACCGGGGAGGCCCAAAATCATTTTGCGCAACCGCTTGCGGTTGCAAAGATGCCTGGGTGATTGACATTTGCTGCACCTCCGTTTTGATAAAAGCTTTCTGCTGATAAGAATAACCGGCCTTTTTATTATAAAGGAATATATCACACTTCGCGCACAAAATCAAGCCCGGAAACCAAAAACTTGCTCTGGACCGCTGTATGGGTTAAGCATAAACTTTTCTACAATTGCATAAAAATTTTTTCCACTGAAAACTTTTTAGAACCGGCGTCGTTAAATGAATGTCCCAATATCGCCGGTAACCACTCAAAAGGAATTTTTAGACATGAGGAATTCTCCAACCGTTCAATGGCCACAACCTCTGGAAGCCGATACCGTTGTCGAGCAGGAGGATTGCAATCTCGTGATCATCAGCGATTTGCACCTTGGCGAGGGCTACTTGCAGACGCGACATGCTTATTCACGGGCGGAGCGCTTCTTTTCGGATGAAGCGTTCCGGAATTTTTTGGAAAAAATGCACGGCGAAAATCTCCAGACCGCCGGCGCCCAATCGCGCAAGCCGCTCAAGCTGATCATCAACGGCGACTTTCTCGATTTCGTGCGCGCCGGCTCCGTGCCCGATGAGCGCGAGCGCCGGCTTTTTCGCCGTTATTTTCAACGGGTCGGCCTGATGCGGCACGAAGATGATTTTGACGTTCAGCCGAAGGAAAGTCGATTCGGTTTAAAAACCGAACCACATAAATCGGCCTGGAAACTGCATCGCATCAGTCGGGGCCATCCACTCGTCTTCGCCGCGCTGGCGCAGTTTGTCGCACGCGGCAATCGTCTCGTGATCATCAAAGGCAACCATGATCTCGAGTTTTTCTGGGAGGCGGTGCAGGAAGAATTTGTCAAAATCCTGGCGGCATATTGGCCGTCCGGAAATGAGCGGCCGCGCTCGGCACGTGAGCGTTATCTGCGTTTGCGCCCAGGCGTGGAATTTTGCCAGCGCGCTTACATTGTCGAAAACCAGCTCTATATCGAGCACGGCCATCAGTATCAAGCGATCACGCGAGTGGAAAAAACTTTGCTGAATGCGCATGAATTGTGCCTGCCGCCGGGCTCGATTCTCAATCGCTATTTGGTCAATGCCATCGATCATCTGGCGCCGTTGGTCACTTACATTCGCGGCACGTTTGAAGTCTTTCGCGCTTTAATGACCGGACATCGCTGGCGCGCACTGCGCCTGTTGATGCGGCATTTTCCGCTGGCCACGAAAATGTTGTTCCGCGGCTATCGCGGCGTCGCGTTCACTTTATTGATCGAAATCCTGCCTTATCTGTTCGCCGTTTTCTATGCCGGTTTTGGCATCTTCCTCCCGCTCGTCTGGAAAGCTTATGCGCAGGCGCTGATTCAATTCACCGGTCCGGCCGGGGAGTTTCTGATCAGCCGTTGGTTTCTCAATTTGACGCTGGGCATTGGGCTATTCGGGCTGTTTCGTCTTATCGCCAATCGCTCCGGCGGCCATCTGACTTTTCGTTTTAAGGAAGCTTTTGCCGCGGCGCAACTGCGCATGCGCGAGGCGCAAGAACGCATGAGCGGCGGCATGAATGAAGGCCGATGGAAAAACGCCGTCCTGCGCACCCAGGAAAGAATGAAAAAATTTCTCATTCTCGGTCACACCCATCAACCGGGCGTGCAACCGCTGGAGAACGACTGGTGGTACATCAACACCGGCGCGTGGATTCCAGTCATCGAACGCAGCCATAATCCGCTGCGCGAGCAGATCACGCTCACTTTTGTCAGCTTCATCCGCCGGGCCAACGGCGCGTTTGATTTTGATCTGCGTTTTTGGAATGATGATAAAGGACGGAGCGAGAGGCTGGTGGTGTGGGAAAATGCGTAGAAGTGCTGCTTTTAGGGCATCGGTCTTAACTTCCTGACTGCAGGATTGATTTTCTCTGCTGTGTCCATTGCTGAATCTAAAAGAAGAGACCAGGGTATTTCTTCCCGCCATTGATCGTAAAGTTTTTGTTTTGCTCCTTTAAATTCATTGAGCAGCTCGAACACCGCACTTGGATTTATTTCTCGCTTTTGTCTTAACGTCCCTTGACGAGATAACAACCATATCATCACCGCACGAATAACTGTTTCTTCGGAACCATCATATTCTTTGGGGTCATAACCGGCTAAATCGGAAACGAACCTTTTGTAATAGTGTCCATTCGGCACCAACAAAAGCCAGTCGTGCCGGTCATCTTCACTCACTTCCAAATGTTCCTCGACGAAACGCAGCGCCATAGCTATGCCAAACTCTAAGGGCATATTGAACCGTGCGAAGTTGCCATCGTCATCTCCACGATATCGGGAAAAATCGTGAATTGAATATTTGCATGAAAAAAGAATTCGCCGGATTCTTTCCATGCGAGGGATCGATACCCTTTCGGATTCTTTAGCGCTGCGCGGGAAAAAACCGCAACACACGACGGCAAATATTATCGCGTCAAGAATCGGTTCGAACTCACAATCAAATGGACAATTAACAAAAATTTAAAATTCAGGGTCTATGTTAAAGCGATCAGACCCAAAGTACTGCCTCCGAATTATTGAAGAACCTTGCATTTCTACTCCACCGTTACTCCGGGCCTTTCAATGCTTAACTCCAGGTCTTTTAATCCCTGAATAGCTTGACGCAGAATGCGAAATCGTTCTTCCCATGCCTTTGGATCGGCGGGCTTAAACTTCAGGCTCTCAACGACGCTTTCCGGTGAGGCCATAAAACGCACGATGATATCAGCCGCCTGTTCCAAATCCGCCGGATTGCGGTTGCTTGCAAAATAGCGCCGCTCTCCGAGGAAGTTCGGCGGATCGACTTCATCCAACACCACCGGCAAAATTGGAATCTCAGGCTCATCCCACGAGCGTCCGAGAATTTCGCTCCATTCTCTTGAGAGCCGGCCTCTGGGTTTCGTCGATAAACTAATGAGGAGCACGATCGCCCGCGAGCGGCGAAGGGCGTTCTCGATTTCTTCAGTCCATCGTTGCGTCGGGATATCATGTTCAACATCCAGCCAGACGGAAAGCCCATGCGAGCGAATGGCCTGGGCTAAGATGCGGGCTTCTTTCGTATCTTCCGAAGCATGAGAGAGAAACACATCTATAGCACGACTTTCCGGCTCTTGGGTTTGCTGTTTTTCTTTTTGTGTGCGCGTAGCGGCGGTTTCTGCAAATACTGAGGTTGCGATTGACATTTGACACACCTCTATTTTCTATGAAAACGTTGTGAAGATTTATATGCGCTAGATCAATGGAAAAATTGACAAACATTTCAAACCAGCCTGAGTTTGATTTGCCTTCATGGCAATATATTGCGCTTTATGCACAAAATCAAGCAAAAATAGGATTGCGCTTGCAATCCTATTTTTCAGTTCGGCGCAGTCGCCACCACTGCCATATTCCAAAAATCACCAGCAGAATTCCGCCGCCATTCAAGAGCACACCGGGCAAATGGAAATCCGTCACGGACAGGGCGGTTCCATGAAAAAACTCATCGCGGGTTCCAATGACGCGATAGCGATCCCAAAAAGTGAAAAGCAATAACCCTTCGAGGGCCAAATTCAACAGCATTCCAGTCCACCAGGCCATCTTATTTTTGGCGCGAAAAGCCAGTCCCCAAAAATATCCGGCCAGAAAGGGAATGACGTAGAGCATCCAAAAAACGCCGCTTAGGAGGCTGATTTGCCGGGCGAAACTGAGATCTGCCGTGCTGAAAAAATACATCCACATCCAATCCGGATACAGGACGTAGCTCACCAACACCAGCGTGAGAAACACTCCCGCCAGCCTGCAGCCTGCCAAAAAAGATTTTGTCCGATAGAATGGCTTCTCCGGCTCGCGCTCCAACGGCGTGTAGAGCATGCCGAGAATCACCATTACGGGGGCGTCAATGAGAAATGTTTTAATCACCTCCCTTCGATTTCGGATTGCGGATTTGATCGTGTAACCTGGAACGTGTAACGGTCTTCCATTTGAAAATACGTTACACGTTTCACGTTACACGCAAATAGCGCTTTCGATTTTCCACAAACATCTGCGCCGCTCGCGTCGCTAACGCCATGATGGTGATCATCGGATTGACCCGAATCGGCGTCGGAAAAACGCTGGCGTCGGCGATAAACAAATTTTCGAGACCGTGAAATCGGTGGTTCATATCGATCACCGAGGAGCGCGGATCTGTGCCCATCCGGCACGTGCCCATCAGATGTACGGTGAAAATGCTGAGATCGGAGGCGCGGAGGCGCAAGTGCGGAATCTGCGCAATTTCATCTTCGCCATTGATGGCGGGAAAATTTTTGATGGGCAACAGAACTTTGCGGGCGCCGGCGGCAAAGAAAATTTTGGCCAGCAGCGCAATGGCGCGCAGAAAACGCCGGCGATCCAGGGCGTCGATCCAATAGGTGGCCAGTGAAGTTCCGTTCGGAATGCGCCAGATGCGGCCGGGGTGTGAATCTTCCACCAGCGCGCCCCACACGCTCATGTGATGATAATGTTCCATCAACTTGAAGCTGTCGTTGCCGAAATACGGCAAAGATAACGCGAGAATTCCGGGAGGCAAAAAGGTGCTGCCGAACACGATGCCTTCCTCGGCAAATTCGTCAATCTGAAATCCTTGGATCGAGCCTTGCCAGCTTTTAACCTCTTCATCAAAAATGCCGACGCATTTCAAGTTGGGGTGCAGATAAAGATTGCGTCCAATCCACGAGCGTCGTTTGGCCAGGCCGCTGCGAAAGAGCAACGCCGGCGAGTGCATCGCCCCGCCGCAGACAAAAACCGCGCGGGCTTTGATGAAAGCGCGATGGCGAATTTTATGGTTCGCCGGATCGACCACACTGGCTTCAACGCCAGTAGCGCGCCCATTTTTGATCACGATTTTGTCGGCGCGACAATTCGCGATGATCTGCGCGCCGTTTTGCACCGCCGCGGGCAAATATGAAATGAGCGTGCTTTGCTTGGCGCCGGTCGGGCAACCCAACACGCAGAGATTGGTTCCCTGGCAGGCGTGAATATTGCGTTGCACGCGCACGCAGCGATAGCCTAAATTTTCCGCGGCTTGTTTGAATTTCAAGCTGTCCCGGCCCATGATCGCGTCCGGCACCGGCATGACGTGCAAATTTTTTTCCACCTGCTCAAAATATGGCGTCAGCTTCCGATAAGATAGCTCCGCCAGGCCGTGCTCATGACGCCAGTTGTCGAGAACTTCTTCCGGGGTGCGGTAACAAATTCCGGCGTTGATCACGGTTGAGCCGCCGACGCAACGGCCTTCCGCATACATGATGGGAGCGTTGCCAACGATGATCGCGCCGCCGGCATGCCGATAGAGTCGCGGCAACATACGTTGCGGATCGTGCGAAAAAGACGAGGTGGGATAATAGCCGCCGTCTTCGAGAACGATCACCCGCAGTCCGGCTTCCGCCAATTCTTTGGCCACGACCGCTCCACCGGCGCCGCTGCCGATGACACAAACCTCACAACTCTCCTCAAAATTGCGATCAATATTCCGAATCATCCTGATCATCCTGTATGGCTTCAGTATGCATGTTCACTTCGCCAATCGTTTCGGTTAAGTGCAGCGCCTGTCGCCGGGCTTGCACCTTTTCGCGCGCCCGGGCTTCGGGATCAAACTGGAGGGCGGCCATGACTTCCGGCTGGCTATAATAAAATAAAAGAATGAGTCCCCGACACGTAAAAAGCCAGTCGCGCACCGGTCGAAACCAGGAGCGCGACATCCGGCTGATATAATCGAAACGGCTTGTCTGAGGAAGGCGGCGGAAGCGGCGACGGGGCCTGGCAAAAAAGATGGCCGCGAAATCAAACATCCGCATGCCACCAAGAAAAAGGGCGCGCAGCAACGATGGCAACTCGAATAAAAAACGATCCAATCGTTGCACGATTTTCGCCTGAAAGTGCGGCACTTCCGGGCCATCGGCGGGGATGAGGTGCGGCGCTAATTCGGCGAGAAGGCTTTCCTGCCGTGTTGAAAGAATTTTTCGGCGCATAATAATTATCGTTCATCACACGCCGAACGCGAAAAAAAGTTCCCGCGCGCTTGAAAATAATTTCAGAATCCCGTGACGCTGATATTGCCATTCACCGTCGATAGTGCAATCGTGCCCTGCCCGTCGCCCAACTTGCCGCGCAATGATTTGGGCGTGCTCACCGAGTTGTTGAGAGACAAATTGGAAAGATTAATGTCACCATTCGTTACCGCCGCGGAAAACTCCGCGGTCGTCGATTTTGGTATCGTCAATAAAATCTGGCCGTTCACCGTCGTTATCCTGCAAGCGCCTTGCAAGGGCAATCCCAGCTTGCCCGTCAGTTGGCCGTTAACCAATTCGGCGCTGACGCTGCCAAAAATTTCTCGCAGTTGCACGCTGCCATTCGTGACCTTCAGCGACACTTCGTTTTTAAGCGAATCAATCGTCACCACGCCGTTCACCTGATCGACGGCAAATTTCCACGTGTTCGGCAGGCGCAGATGATAAACCACTTTGTAATTGCGCCCGTGCGTGTTGTCGGGTTGAATCGTATTTACCGAGATTTCGTCTTGACGATCGGTGACGCGCACTTCCAGTTCTTTGAGATGCGCTTTCGCGTCGGCTTCACTTTCGGATTCGACGCGCCGCTCGCCGGAGATTTTTGTCGTTGTTGCGCCCGGCACGCCGACGACATCGATCGGGTTATTGATCGCATTTAAATTAAGGCGCGTTTGATTTTTGACGGCGATTTCAAACGAGAAAGATTCGGCGGCAAAAAAGTTGGTGTTGGCGACGTTATCATCGGAATCAATGACGCGAACATCGCAAGCGATAAAAGCTGCAAGATTCAACAAAACAAATGGAAAAATTGACGTGGCGTTTCTGATCAAATTAGTGCGTTTCATATAACTCCTCATAATGCGGACAAGCCGTGATCAAACAGGCTACGCCCGCAGGGGTTAAAAATTTTACGGATAAACAGCGACCAACGGATGACATGTCAAATTCCCCCACGGATTGAAGAAGCCCGCTGATGAAGCTTTTATCTGTGGGCTTCTTCAATCAGTGGGGGAATCACCAAGGAGCAATATTTTCAAATCCGTTGGCTGCTTTTCATCCGTTGGTAAAAGTTGGAGACCTTATAATTTATCACTTCAATCGATCAATCGCCTGGCGCGCATCTTCGGCGCGCTGTTTTGAGGCGTCATTGTCGCAGAGCCGGCCAAGTGCGGCTTTGTAAGCATCAATTGCCTGGCCGGGTTTGTTCAGGGCTTCAAAGGCCTTGCCAAGATTGAAATGAATTTCACCGCACTCTTCAAGCGCGGGATATTTCGCCAGCACTTTGTGCAACTTCACAACGGCGTTGGGATAATAACCTTGCTCGTACAAAGCCTGCGCGCCGTTCGTTTCCTGTTTCCAGCTTGGCGATTCTCCCTCTGCTGATTTGTTCCGCGCCGCGCCGGCTTTGGATTCGCCGTGTATCGCGCTGACATTGCCGACGCGCAATTTCGCCTTCTCCGGCCGCTCGGGAATTTGATTCACTTTTTGCGACATCAAATAAAGAAACATCTCGCGCTCAGTAATTTTGCGCAGATCGGCAATATCCAAAATCGCGTAACTGCCGAGCCGGAATGTTTCACCCTCTTGAGTTTCCAACGTCACGGTTGCCGCTTCACCCGTCAAAATGGTATCAATCTCTTCGAGCGACATGCCGGCAGCAGCAGGATGCCAATTCTCCTCAACGCCGCGCCGGACTTTGACCTCGCCGGAGATGCTGATGATTTTAACTGAAGACGTCGCAAAAACGATTTGTGCGGAACCGAGCAATGCGACAATAAACGGCCAAATTCTATTTAACATGATTTCAATCTCCAGCCACTTCGTTAATTGGGGCGGCACAATCAACACGATCATGTCATTCCGCAGGAATCCCTGGCCTGCGGCACCGCGTGGCGCGGCGGGCGCCAGGGCAGGCTTTTTCCAGACCAGCACTGTATTGCGTTGCAAAAGGATTCTTTCAGAATGACATTTTAAAAGAGCACTCGCCGCCTTCATCATTCAACATCAATAATTTTCACCCAATTCTCGGCAATTCCCTGGCGCACGACGCCGTCTTGCAGATATTCCAGCGCGCCGGCTTTCCACGCTTCCTCGAAGCCGCGCGCCACGAGCGTGGTTTCGATCGGAATCCAAACGATGTTTTTGCCGCGCGCGTTTTCGCGAACGATCAAGCGCTTCTCATTGCTGCTAATCAAACTTCCTTCACTCGCGGCCAGTCCCGAATCAAACATGAGATACAGATGGGCAATATCCTTCTGCGGGTCTTTGACTTCAACGAAAGCCGTGTTGATGCCGGCGCTCTCCAGCAACGACGCATACAACACCACGAGATCATCACAATCGCCGTGGCGGAGATTGATCGTTTCCATTGCGAATTGCACGCGATCATCCTTATAAAACGGAATATTGGGATCGCGCTGATATTGCATCCCCATTTTGCCGAGCGCTTCAAAAATGGCTTTCGCCGCCGGCAGATTTCCCGCTGCGGTCGAATCCTCAGTCTTTTTCTCGCGGATGAATTTACGGCTTAATTGCAAAACCTTTTCATCATCGGGCGTCACAAAAAATCCGAGCTTATCGATTTCACCGTTCCACGCATTGCGATTGTGCATCATGATTTCGGCGCTGACTTCTTTGCGATGCGTGCTGCCGGCGCGCGCTTCCACTTCAAGATCGATCACCGCCGGAGTCCGCCGCGAGATATCACGCAAGTTTGCCCCGAAGATGGCCGTCACCGGAATATCTCTGGTTTCATTGCGACCGAGTTTGATAAATCCGCTGTCTTTGGATCGCACCGAATAACCTTTGACGTTGCTGCGGACATTGACTTCGATGGGACGTCCCGCCAGATTTTTTACCGTGACCAGCGCGATCGGGTAAGTGTTGTAGAACTGATAATAAGCCGGATAAATATCGCGCACCACTACTTTCGTTTCTTTGATCTGGAAAATCTCGCGTTTGCGCCCCCACATGAAGCTCATGCCCAACGCGAATTCCAAACCGCTGGGCTCGCGCCGGCGTTGAAAATCGACAAAGTGATAGCGCAAATCAAAATTCAACGCGACCCAACTGAGCGGAGCGAAATTGACGCCGCCGCCGGCATAGCCGCCGAATTGCAGATCGGTCTCGCCACTGACCGTTTCGCCGGTGGCGGCGTTGCGCACATTAACCGCGGTCGCCCAGTAGGGGCCAACGCCGCCGGTGATATAGGGCTGAAAAGAATTGTTGTGCCGGTTTGACAACACATCGTACCGCAACCCCAGGAGGAATGGAATAACCGCCGACACCTCGACATTATCCTCCATACCGATATTTTCTTCTCCGTGAACTCTGGCCACAGCACCGAGGCTAAATTCGAGAAACCAGTTGCTCTGCTGCACGCGCGAGAAAAAATACAGTGACGCGCCCAGGCCGGAGACCTCGTACACGGAACTCGTTCCGCCGCCAGAGATGTTGAAGCGCGTCGGGCTGCCGGCGATGTTCCAGTAGCTCACCCGTAAGCCGATACCGGATGAACGCGAAACGCCTTGTGCGGATAAATTCGCGAGCAGGCTCGCGAACAAAAAAGGAATGATTTTTAAGCGGCAATCCATGTGTCCTCACAGTGTCATTCAGGAGGAATCCTTTTGCAATTCAAGAAAATTGCTTGTTACAAAAAGGATTCTTACAGAATGACATTCTTTTTATTTTTTGCAAGAGCTGCTAATATCTATCTTTGTTTCTCTACCTTCGATACCTCCCCCACATAAAACAGAATCCCAAACCGTATTCGAAACCACTGATATCGTGGTTGACATTGAAATCGATAAAATGATATTTGACGTCGAAATTCAAACCGAACCAGCTCGTCGCCATGAAATTCATGCCGCCGCCGGCGTACGCGCCGGGCTTGAGCCTGGATTTGACGATGGCTTCATCTTCATAAAAATCTTCCCGAACTTTGATATCGTGCAACCAATACGGTCCGGCGCCATAAGCGATGTAAGGCTGCAAAGCGTTCCGGCTGCGCATCGAAAACAAATTATGCCGAAAGCCGAGCAACACCGGCGTCACCGCCGTGACATTGATATCGTTGCTAAAGTCGTTATGCGATACGCTTTCCACGCTGCCGATCGCGCCCAGGCTAAACTCGAAAAAAGTTTGCTCGTCGATGCGCGAGAACAGAAAAATCCAGCCGCCGCCGTTGCCCACATCGACCGCGCTGAAATCATCGTGATTCGTAACGATGACGTGCGCCGGACCGTTATTCATGTTCCAATATGTGCCGCGCAGGCCGATGCCGGTGGAACGTTCTTGCGCCAACCCTGATGAATACGAAGAAAGCGCGGCGAGAGTTGCCGTTATGGCGGCAAGCGCGATCGAGATTTGACGTTTCATTTTCTCCTCACTTTTTATGATAAGAAATTTATTGGTTTGTTCAAGCATTCTTTATAACTATTGTCATTCCGGAGGAATCCTTTTGCAATTCAAGAATCGGTTTGGAATGAAAAAGGATTCTTCCAGAATGACAGTCCCTTATAAAACGCGCATCTAAAACTCCCAACTAATCCCGATCGACGGCAGCCGGGGAAACCATTTTTCCGCATTGCGTGTCGCCACAAACTGGCCGTTGGGTTGGAGGTCGAGATCGTAGACGTAACTGCGAACATTGGCGCGATTATACAAGTTGATCACCTCAACAAAAACTGCCAATTGCCCTTTGCCGACGTTGAAATACCGATTCGCGCGCACGTCGAAGCGATGATAAGCGGGCAAGCGCGCGCCATTCCGCGGCTCGTAAATTAATTCGTAAGAAACCGCGTCGTTGTTCAACACGACACGTTGAAACGCCACTGCCGTGTACGGCCAGCCGCTGTGATATTGCCAGGCCCAGTTGAGCCGCCATTTCGGATTGGGCCGATAATTGAAATCGAGATAGACCGTGTGCCGTTGATCAAAATTTCTCGGCACGGTTTTGCCGTCAATCTGATCCTCCGCCAAAGCGTAGGCATAACTGCCCCACCAGTTGAATTTGCCGCCGGTGTCTTTTTTCACAAAAAGCTCGAGGCCTTTGGCGCTGCCATTTTCGGGCGTGTAGGTCACGCGATCATCTTCGACTTCCGGAAAAATATTGATCACATCCAGCAGATTAGCGTAGTGCGGACGCAGATGTAAAAGGCGTTTCTGATACGCTTCGAGGCGAACGTTGATGCCGTTGGCAAAATTATGCTCGAAGCCGATCACGCGATGCTCGGCCAGTTCAGCGGGGAAAAATTTATTCTCGCCGTCCTGCACTTCCAGTTCATGAATGCCCTGCGTTTGATAAAATTTTCCCCAACCCAGCCGCGCGACACTGTTCCGGCCAATCGTGTAAGCGAGATTAACGCGCGGACTAAAATTTTGATCCGCCGTATAAGAATGATCGTCATAGCGCAACCCGATTTCCACGGTTAGTGATTTGAGCAAGCGCGTGCGATCTGCCAAATAAACACCAAGCTTGCGTCCGGCAGGATTGGTGTTCGTGGCGGTGGTGTCATACGGCGCCGGTGTCATGTTGCCGCGCACGCGTTCGCGATTGAAATAATCATAATCTGCGTTCAGGCTTTTGAGATCGAAACCCCATTTGAGAAAATGGCGATCCGACAAATTGTAATGCCAGTCTTGTTTCAAACTATAAACTTGAAAGGCCCGCTGCTCCGCCACAAACGCGCGCACTTGCCGATTGGCGCCGCTATAATCCGTGCCCGTGCGATCGCGCGTGACGCGGCCGCCGGAGAGAACCGTTTGCGCAAAAAGTTTTTGGCTCGGAAAAGATTTTAAAGTCAGCCAACCGTAGGTGTTGCCATAACCGGAATTTACCTGGTCGCCCTCATCTTTGTCTACAAGATCGAATTGATCGCCGGAGCGCAGCACGTGCGCGGCAAGTGTATGCCGGTCATTCAGCCGATATTGCACTTTGCCCAACACGTCATAATAATCCGGCGAGAGTTGATCTTCTGCGCCGGTGAGTTTCAGCACGAGGTCGATATAACCGCGCCGTGCTGAGAGAAACCACTGGCCTCTCCCATCCTTGAAGAGGCCTTCGGTCTTGAAACGCGCATTCAAAAAACTCAAGCCCAATGCCGTTCGGCGCTGGCCCGGCTCCGGCGTGATTGAGCTGATATCAAACACGCCGCTCAACTTATCGCCATATTCCGCCGGAAAACCGCCGGTCATGAGATTGATGCCGCCGATCGCCTCAACATCGACGATGCTCAAACCGCCGCCAATCTCATTGAGATGAAACGGCTCATAAAGCTCGAGGCCGTCGAGCAACACCAACACTTCTTTATTCTCGCCGCCGCGCACCGTGAATTTGGCGGAAAAATCATTTCCGGAAATGCCGGGCAGCCGTTGCACGGCGCGATAAATATCTTCGCCGAAATGCGGAATGCTCTGAATCTCCTCGCGTGAGAGCGCCTGCCGGACCGCCGGCTCGTTTTGCATAATCGTAAAATGGCCGGGCGTCACGATAATTTCGTTCAATGGAATCGCGGCTTCGGTAAGCTCGAAATTCACCTCGAGCGTCGTGTTTGCCGCCATAAGTTTATTTTCGAGACGTTGCGATTGATAGCCAAGCAGCGTCGCCTCCAGCGTGTAAGTTCCTGCCGGAATTTGTGCGATAACGAATCGGCCATCAGAACCGGATACCGCGCCCAGTGACGTTCCCAGCACACGAATGTTTGCGCCCAATAAGGGCTGGCGCGTCGTGCGATCAAGGACCATGCCCTTGATCACTTCATTCGCAAAGATTTGACTGAAGAAGCCCGATAAGAAAAGTATAGCTATAACAACCGCATGACATTTTCTGATCAGAGTAAAAAGCATTTTCATCGTAGTCTCCTGAATTTCCTGTTAAATTCGCCGTTCAACATAAAGCAAGAGCAATACCAGTTTCCGGCAAGATGCTTGTCTATGAGACAATGGAATGTTTAAACAAGCGGTTATAACAAGAGAAGGGCAAAATTTGGGTAAGTGCAAATGCGGAAACTCCGGGGAAATACGGAAATTTTCCGCAGAAGCAGTTGACAATTTTGATAAATTTGTGTAATCTTATCGTGTCATTTTGCATCGCTGTAATTTAAAAAGCTGAAGAGGAAGTCGTATGAAACCCAAATCCAAAGATTTGCTGGTCTTCATGATCCGGCGCGATTCCGTTTGCGCCGAATGCGGTGATGAACTCTGGCGTGGACGTTTTATCACCCTTGAAGAAAAAGGCGCGCTTTGCTTATCGTGCGCCGATCTCGATCATTTGGAGTACTTGCCAGCCGGAGATGCGGCACTCACCAGACGTTCGACCAAATATTCGCGAATTCACGCCAAAGTTTTGCAGTGGAGCCGCACTCGCAAGCAATATGAACGCCAGGGCATTCTCGTCGAACGAGAGGCCTTGGAGAAAGCGGAGGAAGAATGCCTGGCGGACGCCGAAGTGCGAGAGCGACGGCGTGCGCGCGAAACTGAACGGCGGGAAAAGCTCGATCAACAATATCTCGCAGAGTTTACGCAACAGACTCTTGAACACTTCCCGTGCTGTCCGGCGGCCACTGCCGAGAAAATCGCGCAACATGCCTGTGAAAAATATAGTGGCCGCGTTGGCCGCAGCGCGGCGGCAAAAGAATTCGATGCGCAAGCGATCATGCTGGCCGTTCGCGCGCACGTGCGGCATCAGCATACAAATTATGATGAACTGTTATCGCGCGGGCATGATCGGCACGAGGCGCGCGCGATGATTGAGGGAAAAGTTGAACGTATGCTTGGTGAGTGGCAGAAAGGCAAAGACATATGAACGGCACAAACGTCAATACACAAAACGCGACTTTCGTTGTTTATATCGACGAATCCGGTGATGAAGGATTTCATTTTAGCAAAGGAAGCTCACAATGGTTTGTGTTATCCGCCATCATAACGCGAAAGTTTATCGATGTAGAGACGGTTAAATTGGTTGACGAAGTGCGCCGGAAGCTCAACAAGCCGCCGAAAAAACATTTGCACTTTAAGGATTTGAGACACGAGCATAAATTGCCTTATGTAGATCGAATCGCGAAGGCAGATCTTCGAACGATATCTGTATTGGTGCACAAGTCGTCCATTGGCGAGCAGGAAAAATTTAAAAGACGCCATGCGTTATATTTTCATTCTGTTGAACATTTATTCGAAGGAGTATCTTGGTATTGTAGAGATCATAAAACACCACAAGATGAAGGAGATGGTACAGCCGAGATTATTTTCTCGAATCGTTCCTCAATGTCTTACGAAGAGTTAAGAAACCATTTGAAAGTTTTAAAAGATCGGGATGAATCGTCCGCGGTTCAAATTGATTGGAATGCATTTAAAATAGATACAATCACATCCTTTTCTGCCGGAAAACGGATGGGCTTACAGATTGCGGATGCCGTTGCCGGGAGTTTTTTCTATGCGGTGGAACCGTCCAATATGGTTATACGGAAAATCGTTACGCCAAAATGCTCAAGCCGGTGGTTTATCACAACAATCGCGTTTACAAAGGATATGGTTTAAAGTTTTGGCCGGAAAATGTAACTGATTTAATCAAGCCAGACAGGCATTTTGAATGGTGGGAGCAGGAGTATGATTTTAAATAAAAAAGCAGATACCGGGTCTCAGGATCCCATTCCAACTTTTTGGAACTGCCGCCTCTTAAGGCGACCTGAGATAAATCCCGCGCATATCTGCAATGATATTATACTATCTTTTTGCTTTATTGTCAAGTAAAATTTACGCGTTCCTGGCGAAGCGCTGAAGAATCTGTTGCAAATATGAATGATATTTCTTGGGCAACCCCTTGTACAAAATCGCGTTGTTTTTCTCATCATCATTCACATTGCGCACATTTCCTAGATATTCGCTAATCTTCGCGCGAACTCTTCCAACCGCATCGTCGTCGCTTGTCGCAACAATTGTCTGCGCTGCTTTTTCCGAATCAAAATTGGCAATCACCAGATATTCAAAACAAATCCCGCGAAAATATTCGGTGATGGTGCCGCGGTCGCGGTTGCCGAGCGCTTTCGCGGTTTGAGAAATCGCGGCGCGTGAAAATTTTAAAGCGCGCAGCATATCTAAAACCTGTGTTTCCAGCGGCTGATAAACGGTGGACGTTGGCTTGGCCGACTTTTTCTCCGTCAATTCTCTCGGCAAATCTCCGGCCTGAATCACCGCCCGGTTTTCGCTCTGCGCCAGGATGCCAGCGCGGCGCACGAGATTTTCTAATTCACGAACATTGCCGGGCCAATGATAATTTTTGAGAATCTCCACCGCATGATCGGAAAACGTCATGTTTGCATGGCCGTGTTTTTGCAAAAAGTGGGTCGCGAGCAGCGGAATATCCTCCCGGCGCTCACGCAGCGGCGGCAAGGCGAGGGGAAAACCGTTGAGCCGATAAAACAAATCCGCGCGAAAATTTTCTTTCTCAACTTCCGCTTGCAAATTTTTGTTGCACGCGGCAATGACGCGGACATCTACTTTGATGGTCTCTTCTCCGCCGAGGCGCTCGAAACGGCCTTCCTGCAACACGCGCAAGAGCCGCGCCTGGAAGGCCGGCATGGTCTCAGAGATTTCATCGAGGAAAATCGTGCCTTTGTCCGCCAATTCAAAACGTCCGCGCCGTCGCGAAGTCGCGCCGGTGAAGCTGCCTTTCTCGTGGCCGAACAACTCGCTTTCGAGCAACGTCTCCGGCAACGCGCCGCAATTCACTGCGACAAATGGCGCGTTTTTTCTTTTGCCGGCCTGCTGAATGGCGCGCGCGACCATCTCTTTGCCCGTGCCGGTTTCACCGAAAATCAAAACCGGAATATTCTCCACGCCGATTTTGGTAACCATCGTCAAAACTTGCGCCATTTTGCCGTTGGGCGTATGAATGATTTCCGGAAATTGCGGCGACGCGACTTTTTCTTCCGGCATGACATGCGTCCGCAGATCGCGAAGCTCGCTTTCAAGCGAGAGAATCGTCTGTTGCCGCTCCTCGGCTAATTGCCGCGCCTGCACGGAGGAAATCGTTTGTTGCTGAAACTGATTTTGTATTTCAGCTAATCTGGCTTGCGCCTCTTCAAGCCGCGCTTCTTTCGCAAAAATTTGTTCCTGCAAAAGCTGTTTGATCGACTCATCCAGCGACTGGCGCTCGCGGCTGCGCGTGACGCTGAGAAAAATCAATGACACGAAAAAAGCCAGTGTCGGATAAAATAAAGGTACAGCAAGATTTATCCTGCGGAGAAATATTTGCGCGACGATCCAATAAATAAGAATGACCACTAAACTTATAACCATTTTAAAATTTAAGCCCTGCATTCGCCAAATAAGCCATGCCGTCGCGGCCATGAGAATAATGAAAAGCAAACTCATCCATTTCGGCAATTCCCGCAAGTAATTTCGGTGAATCAGATTCTCGGCAACCGTCGCATGAATCAGTGCGGCGGGAAGCGCCTCCGCCAGCGGTGTCGCTTTGAGCGTCGGCGCGCCGGGAAAAGTGGCGGCGACGAGCACGATTTTATCTTTGAAATTCAGCGAGTCGGGCGCGTGCTCGAAAATTTTTAGCAGTTCAACAAAGCTGATCGAGGCAACATGATTGAGATCGCCAAAATGATTCAGGCGCAGTTGGCCGTGTTGTTTAATGAGAGAGACGAACTGAGTTTTGGCATCCGAATTATTCAAATACAAACCGGCAAGCTCAACGCCGAATGAAAAGATGAGGCTATCCTGATAATTCGCCACCAGCGGAACGTTACGCACAATCGGCTCTGTTTTGAAATTGCCAAACCCGATTCCGGCGGCCTGTTTGCGGAGTTGTTCGAATGGAAAGCTCGGATCGCTTCCGGCAAAGGTGTGGTTGGAACGTGGCGTTAATTCCGCAAACGTCATCGGCAAACAAACGTTGCCCGCGGTTTGAAAAAAATCCGCGAGCACGTTATCAAATTCAGGGTAATTGCGATTCGGCGCTTCAAACAAAATATCGAAACCAATCACCTTCGCGCCGAGGCGGCTCAACACGTGCGTCATGTAGCCGTAATAATCCCGCGTGAGCGGCCAGCCGCCGAGCGCCTGCACGTCTTCCGCGCCGATGAAAACAAAAACGAATTCCTCCGGCAATTGCCGATTGCCGCGCAGCTTGAATTGCAGGTCGAGGAGAGAATCTTCGATGGTTTGATTGAAAGAAAAAGGAAGGAGCGAGAAAAGGCTCAGGAAAAAAATGATGCCAAGCAGACCGTGTTCGGCTTTTCGCTTCATACCGCGCTGTGATTGGGAAGAGAATTATTCCGCGTTGGATTGGGTGGGAGAATCGGCTTGCAGCAGTTTCTCAATTTCAGCCAAAGTCGCGGTTTCGGGATTGATGACTTGCAGACCTTCGGTTTTGGCGGCGGTGACAAGGCGCTGGTCGGCGGAGACGAGAATCAGTTCGTTGCCATCATCAATTTCTGAAGCAGCGAGACCACGCGTGGAATGAAGAACGAGGGCATCCGTGGCGTTGATTGAATGTTGTTGAATCAACGGCGCTGCCTTGATACAGAGATCGTTGGTCGCCTCAACTTTAAATACTCTAAGATTATCGAGAAAATCCTTTTTAAAAATACGAAGGGCTGATTGAAAGATCGTCTGCGAGATCACCTTGCTGTTCTTTTTACGAACAAAGATTGAGATGGTCTCCAGCAAACCAATCATTAAGACTCGCCATTGTTGCTCCGAAGTGCTTTCCAGTATCCGTTCAACTATGGCAGAGCCTTTTTCCTGGATATAGCCTTTTGCCAAAGCACTCGCATCAAAGTAAAAGAGCCGCACTTATTCCTCCCGCATGGCAATAATTCCCTGGGCGAAGTCGTTGGCTTCAGGATCGAAACCGGCATCAAGATAAAGCTGTTGCAATTCTTTACGGCTTAAAAGGGGAATGTCGTCAGTAATACCCATTTCTTCCATAACCTGACGAAAGTGCAAGCTATCCCGTACAGCATTTCGTCTTGCCCTTTCCATCATTTGACGGCCTTGTTCAGCCAGGGTGAGCGGACGTTCCGGTTCCAACGTCACATCGCGGAGTTTTTCGCGGTCAAACTGTAAAATATCGAATTTTCGCTCTAATTTTTCAACGCGCCGGCTGAGATCGTGCAGTGTGGTTTCCATAAAATCTCCTTTAAGATTGCTTGATGAAATATAACGGCGGCGAGCTTGAAAAGCAAGGGTAATTTGGCGGAGACAAAAAAGTAAAATTAAACAGGGCAGGCGTTATTCATCTCGCATGGCAACGATGCCTTGAGCAAAATCAGTGGCTTCGGGATCAAAACCAGCCTCGAGATACATTTGTTGCACTTTCGCTCTAGTCATTGTTGGATCACGTGTAATTCCCATTTGATCGAAAATTTCGCCAAGTCGCTTGCTCTCGTACGCTGCATTGCGCTCGGCTCTCTCCATCATCAGTCGGCCTTGCTCAGCCAGAGTGAGCGGGCGTTCAGGCTTGAACGGAAGCTCGCCAGAGTGGCTGTGCACATTCCACAGAACGCGAACTTCCTGCTCCAATTGTTCAAGGCGTTGCGTGAGGTCGAGAAGTGTAGTTTCCATAAAAACTCCTTTTGTTCATTTGATAAAATATAACAGTCGTCGGAGTGAAAAGCAAATGCAATAAAGATTTCCTGCCAGGCGTTGCCCCATTTAAATCAGTGGGCGCAAATTTTTTTCAAAAAATTTGCGACGAAATCAATTAATCCGTTGCCGTCACAGCCATGCTTTTCACGATCGCCGCTTCATCCACAAAATATTTGCACGCCAGACGTCCGTTCACAAAAACGAGCGGGATGCGCGTGCCATACTCGGCCAGCAGTTTTTCATCACCGGCAATATTCACTTCGCGCAACGCAAAGCCCTGGCGGCGCTGCATTTTTAACAAAGCCGCTTTGGCGTCATCGCACAAATGGCAACCCGGCCTGCTGTAAATTTCCACCAGAACGCCATTGGCCGCGGGCTGTTGGCGGCGTTTGAGCTTATTGAGCAGTTTTGCTGGCATCTGCCGGCGGGCCATTCCTTTTGGCGAGGTACTCTTCAAATTTCATCGTCTTGTGATGGCCGTCATTGAGAAATTCCAGCACCGGCAAAAATTTATTCGCCGGAATATAGCCCGGCACCAAAGTCAGCACCTCGCCGTTCGCATCGATAAAAGCCGTGGCCGGATAACTGTTGACGCCGAACGCGGCGGCTAATTCACGATAAGTGTATTCCTGATCGCGGAAGCGCGTTTTCTCGTCCGACTCGGCATTAACTTTAACCAGCACGAGTTTCTCTTTGGCATATTTGATGATGCTCGCGTGGCCGTAGGTGTCTTTGTCCATCACCTTGCACCAGCCGCACCACGTCGTGTAAAAATCCACCACGACCATCTTCCTGGCTTTTTTCGCGGCGGCCAGGCCCGGCTCAAAGGAGAACCATGTCACTTCTTCTTTTTTGGATTTGGAGTCGTCCGACCACAAGGTCACTGCGGTTGCAAGCAAAAATGTGGCAGCTAAAATCCCGGCTAAAACACGATTAGTGATTTTCATGATTGCCTCAAATAATATGCATTGCTCTTTACAAAATAACGGACTGGCCCCGACTTTCCATATTTATCACAAAAGGAAAATCGGGGTGTTACGTTTTACTCTTTACGTGTTACGATCACCGCTGCACCACCAGTTTCTCGATTTTTTCCGCGCGCAAAGCTTCGCCGCCGAGGTTCTGCGTCGCGATGATTTTATAAAGATAAACGCCGTTCGCCAGCGAATCGCCGTCTTCATCGCGGCCGTCCCAGTCGATTTGATTGAAACCGCGAACCCCCACACTTTCCAATGTACGAATCAAACGTCCCGCCAGCGTAAAAATTTTCACCCGCACTTCCGTGTCGGCAAAGTTCAATTCGAAGGTAAACGAGGTGCGGTTGCGCAGTGGATTCGGATAATTCAAGACGTCGGACAACACCAGTTGATTTTTGGGCCGCACCACAAACTCAACGGTGGCCGAGCTGGAGTTGTTCAGATTATCCCACGCTTTGATCTCAACGGTGTGCCGGCCTTCGGCGAGCGCCCCAAGCGGATAAAGCGCCGCGCCGCGCGTGTAACTGCCGGAATCGTAATTAAACAAATCCGTGATGTCGATTTTATCGTCCGTGCGCCCGTCCAGCGCCAGCGTGATTTTGTGGCCGATCTCGCCGGTGATATTCACGCCGGAGATGCTGTCGCTGATCGCCGCGCGCAGCATCGGCTGATCGCCGACCACGTCGCCGGAATTGAAATTCTCCACGCCTTCAAAACCAATGCTGATGATGGGGCCGACGCGATCGTCAACATTTCCGGCGGTGCCGCCGACACGCAACTGATTGCGATAGCCGTTGCCGTCAAATTTATTGTCTTTATCCAAAAAATACAAATTGATCCGGCCGGAGACGCCGCCATACGTGATGTCTTTCGGCACGAAAAACTGCACGGTGAAATTGCCGTTACTCATCGGCGCTTCGCCGCGAAACAGCGAGTTGCCGGGCAAACCATAACTGATCGAAAATTGCCCCGGCGATCGATAATTGACTTCCCGTAGCGCATCAAGCGCTTCGACGCGCACCGTGCCGTTGAAATCCGGCCAATCCGCGCCGTTGTCGCGCTTTATTTTGCCGCTCACCGTCATCACGGTCAGCGCTTTGATCGTATCCGGTTTGAGCGAAGTAATCGCCGCGGTGTAGCGTGGAATCGCAATGCGCAGCGAGGGATCGCCGAGCACGTGAAACTTTTCATCGTTCTGCGTCGCGCCGCCGGTTTGCAGGCGCGCCAGCACCATCGCCATGCCGATCCGCGCAGAAATGTGATTGGCATTTTCAAAAAAGTAGCGATAATACTGTTGATTCAGCCTTGCGTTCGCGCTGGCGTAGACATCGCGCGCGGTGGCGAGCACGGCGATCGCGCCGCGGCCCGGCGCCAGCACGAGCTGCTCGGAGAAACTCTGCTTGTCGGGAATATCATATTTGCCGAACGTGCAGGTCGCCGCGATCCACAACGCCTGTTTCTCGCCGTTTTGAATGCGGTCCAAATCCGTCGAAAGATTCAACACGCGCTCGTGCGCCCAGACTTCCGAGTTGCCGTGCCCGGCGTAATTGACCAGCAGCGCGCCGTTATTCAGCAGCCGGAGAAATGCATCCGTCGCCGTCGGCTTGCGAATGCCGGAAATCGAGGCGCTCTGCACCGCGGAAAATTCGGTCAAATAGAGTTTTTTGACGTCGAGATATTGCGGCGTGTAAAGCGGCGAGGCCAGCTTTTCCGTATCGACGATGTGCGTCTCCTCAATCGAGGAAGGAACCGCGCCCTGGCCGTACTCATCGTCCGCCACCATCACCACGGTGTTGCGCCACGGGCCGAAGGTTGGTTTCGTTTCGTATTGAATGAGCTTGTCGATATACGCCTGCACGTCGGCCAGGCTGCGCGCCGGAATGCGGCCGATTGCCATGTCCATCGCCTCGTCGTTGCCGGCAACATACGTGAACCAGCTATCGGTCACGCGGCTCGCAATCTCGTCCAGCTCGGTGGTGTGATAAGTCGGAATCCAGTTCTTGTCGGTTTTGTTGATATAATTTTTCGGATCGTAATCGCCGTCGCCGACGAGCAGCACGAAGAGCGGCCGGCGCTCCCAGTTGTCGTAAGCATATTTGACAAAATCGCGCACCGCGGTCGGATCGTACAGGCCGCCGGAAAACTCGTCAAACACGTCCTGAATTTTGACGATAACGGAGCGCAGGCTGTCGCTTAAATTCGCCGGGCGCAGCCGCAGCTCGGCCAGTTCCGTGAGCGGGGCTTTGCTCTTTCCCGGGCTGGTGGCGAGAAAATCTTCGTGGGTGATGATGATCATATCCGCGGCATGCTCCCGAGAGCGCCAGTTCGAGGCTTCGTCGCGCTGAATCGTCGCCGGCGCAATGCTTTTGAAAGCCGAGGGCAATGCCGCAATATAACGCCGCGGCACTTTTGCGGAGCCGGCAATATCGGCAAACGTGACCTGTGTGCCGTTAACGCGCCAGTTTTGCGACGGCAGCCGCGTGACAGCGCTGTAATTCGACACATCGAAAAGCCAGAGTGAATTCGCGTCGGCGTTGTCGAGCGTGTAAGCAAACGGTCCGGCGCCGGCGCGGCCGTTGAAAATGAGCACGCCATCGCTCAACCTCATCTGGCGATCATAATTCAACTCAAAATAATCGATGTACAACTGCGCTGCGTCGCTGCCGCTTTGATACGTGAGCAAAATTTCGTTGTCACCGTTGGCAAGCCCGCCCAGCTTATCGACCCGACAAGAATCCGGGCGATAGTCGCAGGGAATTTGAAGATTCGCCAACTCCTGTTTGTCGTATTCCACTTTTAAATTGTGGGTGAAGCCGCCGGCAAAAAACGCAAACCGTATCGACGCCGTGCCTTCGGAGACCGGATCGGTCAATTTGACCAGATACCGCCGCGATTTATTCACGTCGCTGCTGTTGAACAGCCACCCATACCAGCTTTGATCGGATTCATACAACGGATTCAATTCTTCTTCGACGAACAGATAATCCTTGAAACCGGTCGCGGGGATCAAATTCGCCACCGGCAGCGGCACGCGTTCCTTCATGCGCGCGGCATTGTTGCCGCTGAAATTCAGCCAGTAGAAATTGTCAAAACCGAAACGGTTGAGATAGTGCCGCGCCCGTCCGCTGGTGGAATCAAACGCAAAGCCGTCAACGCCGCGGCCGTAAAATAAAATGAAGTCATCATTGTCGAAACGGCCGTCGCCGCCGTCGGAAACGTAAATCGCATTTTCCACCAGCCCCTGTGGCCGCGGCCGATTCATGTCGCGCGGCAATTCGCGGCCGCCGTTGTTGTAAAGATGAATCGTTCCGGGATCGATGCTGGTGATTCCGGCGCTGGCTAAAGTTCTTCCGTCGATTTTATAGATGCCTTCCTGGCGCACGGGAAATTTATACAACGGCCCGTCGATCTGCGGAATGCTGGTGCGCAAAAATTTTTTCGTCTGTGGCAAACGAAACGCCTTCGCCTGCTCGTAATTTACCAGCAGATTTTGAAACAACTCTTCTTCGTGCGTGGAGGAGGGCGGCGCTAATGAAAAAATTTGTGCGGCCGGCAACGAACCGCCAGCGAAACGCACGACGATTTGCATCTCGCGGTAAACGCGCAGTTGTTTGCGCACGGGATTGTATTGCACCGGAAAGACCTGCACACGCACGATGGCCTGCTGGCGAAATTGCGCCGGCGCTTCCACTTTGAAGAGGTCGCCGGGATAGAACGCCGCGCGCTCGTAAATTTGCGCGTCGGGCGAATAACGCAGCCGTGTCAAATCCTCGGCTTTCTCTTTAATCGGGACTGGCGCAATATGGATGTCGGAAAACTCCTCGCTGGCGCCGGGAATCACCGAAACTTCCGCGCGCGCGCCGGGCGGCACGCCGAATACGAACACGCGCGCCGGCAATTCGGGCGCGCCGGCCATGTTAAGCGCAATTGCATTTGCAAAATCCGGGCGATTCGCTGCTGCGCCATTGACCTGCAATGGGCGCAATTGAAAATCCGCCAGGCGATAAACCAGCGTTGCCTGCTGCGCGCTGCTTTGGGTTAATTGCGCATCACGGTCGGCGGCGAGATTTGTGCTTTGCAGTAAAACACAAATTAACAAAAAAACATAAATAATTTTTGACATGGAAAAATGAACCTGCATAAATGCCTGTCGCTTCTCAAAAATTTTAGTTCTTTCTTCAACACATGAGAGGAATCTGTCATTCCGCAGGAATCTTTGTTCATATCAAACACATGACCTTGATTCAAAAAAGATTCTTCCAGAACGACAGGTGAATGATGGTTGAACGATTATGGTTGCAGAAATTATTTCGTCATCATTCCGGCAAAGGGTCGCCATGTTCTATACACGATTCGACAATTTTATGCGCCACATCCTGGGCAATTTCAATCGTCTCGGCGACGGTTCGGCCCTGCGCTAAAAATCCCTGTAAGTCATCAGTTGTCGCCAGATAACCGCCTTCTTCCAAGGGTTCAATTTGGATGGAAATCATTATTTCCGTCATTGCTTTTCCTCATTTGAGCAGGGTTTGGTTAAAAGCTTTCGTCACAGATCCTGCATCCCGCATTCAACCTGCGATTGGACTCATTTTTCTCCGAGCGCCCGAAAGTTGAGTCGTTTCCCAGGCATCAATAACGGGGTGATAAGGCGAATTATCGTATGGCCAGAGTCCGGTCGCCCGCACCATCGCGTCGCCTGAAACCGCGTCATAAGTTTGATAATTTTTTTCTTCCCACATGATCTCGCCGATCACCGTCATGATGATGAAGTTGCGCAATCCCATCGCCAGCGGGCATCCGATATTTTCGCCGGCATTTCCATTCAGAATGGCCAGTCTTCCCAAACCGTCCGAAAAAGCGATAGCGGAAGCGTTTGGGGATAAATTGATGGGCCAAAGCGGAGGCGCAACTGCCAGCGCACTCTCGATATCTGCGCTGGCGAGTCCACCACGCGACAAAAGATTTTCTCTCGTCTGCTGATAAATAAGCCGGGACTGATTATTCCAAATTTCAAGGC
>Ga0247727_10003508_pt1 | contig 34589 bp, 25 predicted proteins | sample WisWelCaveWW1625_FD_202498 | JGI IMG/M metagenome (GOLD analysis project Ga0247727, IMG submission 202498) | Biofilm microbial communities from Wishing Well Cave, Virginia, United States - WW16-25 | ecosystem: Environmental > Aquatic > Deep subsurface > Groundwater > Cave microbial mat | place...
TCGAACGTGCGGAGCATGCCGGGCAGGTTTTGGCGCTCCACGAAGCCGTACACGGTGCGGCGGCGCGAGAACGGAGTCTTCGAGAGATCGACCGATGGACCGCCCTCCGTGAGGTCGACCTCGCCTGCAACGACGAGCAGTGAGTCGCGCATCGCCTCGAAATCGAGCCGCTGACGGTTCTGTCGCCAGAGCAGCCGGTTCTCAGGGTCAAGCGAGCGCGGACCGGGCTTGCCGTGCTGCGGGTTCGGCGCATCCGTCGCCTGCTCGTACACGCTCGACAACATGATCTGCCTGTGAAGCTTCTTGATCGACCAGCCGCTTTCGACGAACGATGCGGCGAGGTAATCGAGCAGCTCCGGGTGCGTCGGCGGTTCGCTGCGCAGGCCGAAGTCGCTGGGCGTGCGCACGAGGCCGGCGCCGAAATGGTGCAGCCAGACGCGATTGACGATCGCTCGCGCCGTGAGCGGGTTGTCTTTGCTCGCGATGGCGCGAGCGAGTTCAAGCCGGCCGCTGCCGCTTTTGAATGGCTGGCGGTCCGCGCCAGCGAGCACGCCGAGGAATTGCCGTGGCACGGCCGGGCCGTGATTGCCAGGATTGCCTCGCAGGAACACGTACGGGTTGTTCGGCGCGGCATTGTCCACGAGGGCCATCGCGTTTGGCGGCGCGTTCGGCGACGTGCGCACTTCCTGAACCTTCTTGCGAAACTGCCGCAGCTTGTCCGCAGCCGGCTTCTCGAACGAATCGTCGGCCTCCTTCTCCGTGAGTGCCGTCGGCGCGCGATCGGCGTACAGCACTTGGCGAAGTTCTTCTTGAGCGGCGTCGATCAGTTTAGCGGGCGGCGGTTCGTTGCGGTTCTTGGCGTCGGCAATCAACTTCTGCCACTCCGCTTCGGCGTCGGCGAGCAGCTTGCCGTATGCGTGTCCGACGTCGCCGAGTGTCGCGGGCGGCGAGCCGTCGAACGCGCGGGCGACCAGCGGGTTGATGCGATTCTGCTCGTCAACGTTGGCCGCGAACCGCTTCGCGACCTCGCCGGCCTTGGCCGCAAACTCGGCCTCCGGCAGTGCGGCGAACGCGTGCCACGGTGCTAGCACCGCGTGGTGCGTCTTCGATGAACGTTCCAGAAAGTTCCGCCAGCGGCCAAGCACGAACCGGTTGATCTCGCCTGGATTCTCCACGAACATGAAATCCATGATGTCCGGATGGTCGCGAATCGACTCGGCCGCGAGCAGGTATTCGCCCGCCTTCGTCCGCAGCCGGTGCCGCGTTTCGGCGAGCGTCGTTTCGAGAAACTCGTTCAGCTCCTTCTCGCGATCGTGCAAATCGGCCTCGAACTCCGGCGTCGCCGCAGCGATCGCCAATTGCTTTTCCGAGCACGACGCGAACACGCCATAGAGCGAGTAGTAATCCGCCGTCGGGATCGGGTCATATTTGTGGTCGTGGCAGCGAGCACACGTGACGGTCAGGGCCATCGTACCGCGCGTGACCACGTCGATGCGGTCGTCGATGATGTCGTGCACGTTGCCGAGGAACCGCCTGCCAAGTGTGAGGAACCCCATGGCCGCCAGCGGACGCTTGTCGTCGCCCTGCTCTGGATTCGCCAACCCGTCCGCCGCGATCTGCTGAATCAAAAACTGATCGTACGGTAGATCCTCGTTGAACGCGCGGATCACCCAGTCGCGATAGGTGTGCGAGTACGGAAATCGCCGCTCCTCGGTGAAGATGTAGCCCTTCGTGTCCGCGTACCGCGCCACGTCGAGCCAAAACCGGCCCCACCGTTCGCCGTAGCGCGGCGAATCGAGCAACCGGTCCACCACGTGCTCGAAAGCGTCCGGCGAAATGTCGTGTACGAAGTTGTCGATCTCCTCCGGCGTCGGCGGCAGGCCAATCAGGTCAAACGTCGCCCGCCGAATCAGCGTCCGCCGGTCCGCGGCCGGCGCGGGCGTGATCCCGTTTGCTTCGAGTTTCGCGAGGATGAATCGGTCGATCTCACCGGCCGTCCAATTCTGATCTTTCACCGCGGGCACGGGCGGCTTGCGAACCGGCTGAAACGCCCAGTGCGACGCCGACGGACGGTCCTCCGCGACGGCCGGCAGCGCAGCCACAGCGGCGACAGCGATCAAGATCAACGGCAGCATCCGCGTCATCGAATCGAGCCTTTTGGCCGGTTAATTCCAACGAGAGATCGCGGTAGTGAGCACAGGCGGTTTCATGAGAGCCGTTCAGGACGATCCTCAGTATACTTGCCGAACAACCACGATCCAACCCGGAGCGTCGATGGACAAACTGCCTCAGAACCAAGATCACGCAACGAATCTCGTTCCCGACCGACCGAACGCGAGCGGACCCATGGCGTCGCGCCGCTGGCCGGGAGATTGGGTGCGGCTGTGGTTTCGCGTGGATCGCGACGTGGGTCCAACGGAGTACGCCGCGTCGGGACTTGGCCTGATGGCGTTGAAGTACAGTGTTGAGGCCGGATTGATCTACGCGGTCACGGGCAAGTTTTTCAGCCCGATGGTCTTCCTAAGCCCGATGCTCAATCTTCGTCAGGGACTGCTCGGCGACGCGGAGTGGATCGGCTGGTTTCAGTTCTTCTGGACGCTGCCGTTCGTGTGGGTCGCGTTCTCGATGAGCGTGCGGCGCGCGGCGAACGCAGGTCTGTCGCCGTGGCTCGGTGTGCTGGCGCTGATCCCAATCCTCAACTACGTTTTCATGATGCTCATGTCCGTGCGCCCGACGCGGCAGCGCGTCTGGTCGATGGCACGGCCAGAGCAAGTTTCAGATTCACGCATAACATCCGGAAGCCTGGCGGTTCTGGCCAGTCTCTTGCTCGGCCTTCTGAGTCTTGGCGTGAGCGTCTACGTGGCACGTTCGTACGGCGCGACCCTTTTTTTCGGAACGCCGCTCCTGATGGGCGCGGTCAGCGGATTCGTGCACAACCGCAACCATTCGCGGTCATTCGGCTCGACGTGCTGGGTCGGGCTGCTGTCGATGGTCGTGCCCGGATTGGTGTTGATCGGTTTCGCGCTGGAGGGCGCGATCTGCATTTTGATGGCCGCGCCGATCGTCGTGCCGCTCAGCTTGATCGGCGCAGCCGTCGGCAAAGCGATTGCGGACTACACGACGAGCCTGGCGCGCGAGGTCGTGGCCGTGATGCTGCTCGTGCCGATTCTGTCCGGCGCGGAGTCGCTGCGCCGGCCGCCGCCGCTTCGCGAGATAGTGACCTCGGTCGAGATCGCCGCGCCGCCGGAGCGAGTCTGGCGGCACGTCGTCAGCTTCCCGGAACTGCCGGCGCCGCGCGAGTGGTATTTCAGGGCGGGCATCGCGTGCCCCACGTCGGCTTGGATTGACGGCGTCAGCGTCGGTGCCGTCCGCCACTGCGTTTTTTCGACCGGCGAGTTCGTCGAACCAATTACGACGTGGGACGAGCCGCAGCGACTCGCGTTCGACGTGACCGAGCAGCCGGACCCGATGCGCGAACTCAGCCCGTATGGCGAAATCCACCCGCCTCATCTCGGATTCAGCATGCACAGCCAGCGCGGCGAATTCCTGCTTATCCCGCTCGCGAACGGCAGCACGCGGCTCGAAGGCCGCACCTGGTACGAGCTTGAAATGTTCCCGCAGGGCTACTGGACACTGTGGTCTGACACCATCATCCACCGCATCCACCGTCGCGTGCTCACTCACATTCGATCGCTTTGCGAAAACGACTGACCCCGTTTCGGGCGACACGCAGGAAACTCCGCGCGACGGATCCTTCGTACTCGCTCTGGCGTCAACAGTCGCTGGGTGTAAACTTGAGGCAGCCTGCCGTTCGATAATCTTGCCCATGTGACGGCACACCATGCGACAAAACTTGAACCGACCGCTGCTCCCAATTGTCGTTGTCGCTCTGTTCATGGCATCGCTCGCGACCGCGGGCGCCGTGCGCGACGGCAAACGAGCGGGAACGGATTGGTGGTCGCTTCAACCAGTCACACGACCAGAACCGCCGGCCTCCAAAATGACCCCGTGGGCGATCAACCCAATCGATCGGTTTGTGCGCGCCAAGCTTGAAGCGAATGGCCTTTCACCGTCGCCGCCCGCTGACCGGCGAACGCTCATTCGTCGCGTCACGTTTGATCTGATTGGCATGCCGCCGATGCCCGCCGATACCGACTCGTTCGTCAGCGACCCGAGGCCGGACGACGCGGCGTACGCCGCACTCGTCGATCGGCTGCTCGAATCGCCGCATTACGGCGAACGATGGGCGCGGCACTGGCTCGATGTGATTCGCTTCGGCGAGAGTCAGGGCTTCGAGCGCGACAAGTTGCGGCCGAACTCGTGGCCGTTTCGCGATTGGGTGATCGAGGCGCTGAATCGCGACATGCCGTACGACGAATTCGTGCGGCTGCAAATTGCCGGTGACGTGATGCGGCCGGACGACCCGGCGGCCGTGATCGCGACCGGGTTCCTCGTCGCCGGCGCGTACGACGAAGTCGGCCAGACGCAGCAGAGCGCGGCGATGAAGGCCGTCGTGCGGCAGGACGAACTCGAAGACCTGGTCGGCGTCACGTCCCAGACGTTCCTCGGCCTCACCGCGCACTGTGCCCGCTGCCACGACCACAAGTTCGATCCGATCACGCAGGTCGATTACTACCGGTTCGTCGCCGCGCTCGACGGTGTGCGGCACGGCGAGCGTGAGAGTTCGAGCGGCGTCGCCCGCGCGGAGTCTCAAACGACCGCCGCGAATCAGCATTCATCGCGCGAACCGGTTGACGCTCGCGGTTCGGAGCGACTGGCAGAACTGAAACGGCAGTTGATCGCGCTCGACGAGCCGGTGCGCGAGCGTGTCTTGGCCGCACGCAAGGCCGAAGCGCGGCCACGGCCCGCACCGCCGCAACCGATTGCGCGCTGGGACTTTGACGACAACCTCGCCGACTCGATCGGTTCACTCCATGGCACCGCACACGGCGCCGCGCGGCTCGAAGACGGCCGGCTCGTGCTCGACGGCCGCGACAGCTTCGTAGCCACAGCGCCGCTGGCGAACGACCTCAAGGAGAAGACGCTCGAAGTGTGGGGCTCGCTCGCAAGCCTCGACCAGCGCGGCGGCGCGGCGATCAGCGTCGAGACGCTCGACGGCAACACCTTCGACGCGATCGTGTTCGGCGAACGCGAGGCGGGCCAGTGGATGGCCGGCAGCAACGGCTTCGTTCGCACGCAAAGTTTCAGCGGCCCGCGCGAGCCGGTGGCCGACAAGCTCATGCACGTCGCGATCGTCTATTACGCCGACGGCACGATCACCGGCTATCGCGACGGCAAGTTGTACGGCACGGCCTATCGCTCGGCGGGGCTGCAATCGTTTTCGGCTGCCAAGGCGCACGTCGTATTCGGTTTGCGGCACCTGCCCGTTGGCGGCAACAAGCTGCTCGCCGGCGCGATTGACCGCGCACAACTCTACGACCGCGCCCTGTCGGCCGACGAGATCGCGGCCTCTGCCGGCGTGCTCGGCGACTCGGTCTCCGAAGACGCGATCATCGCGGAACTGTCACCCGAGCTTCGGTCGCGCCGCAACAAACTTGTGCTCGAACTGTCACGGCTCGAAACGGCCGAGCGTCTGCGCGCCGGCCGCGTCTGCTACGCTGTCCTCCCGAAACAGCCTGAACCGACTCGTGTGCTCGACCGCGGCGACACACGGCGGCCGAAAGAGGTCGTCGCCGCCGGTGGCATCGCGGCGTGCGAGGCAAACGCCGCGTCCCTCAAATCCGACTTTGGTCTGCCGCCCGACGCGCCCGAGGCCGAACGCCGCGTGAAACTCGCCGAGTGGATCACCGACCCGCGAAACCCGCTGACCGCGCGCGTGATCGCGAATCGCCTCTGGCACTACCACTTCGGCGTCGGCATCGTGGACACGCCGAACGACTTCGGCTGGAACGGCGGCCGGCCGTCGCACGCGGAACTGCTCGACTGGCTGGCGGCGGAGTTGATGGAACCCGTTGAGAGTCGAGAGTTGAAAGTTGACGGCGAGAAGCAGCACAATTCCGCGAGCGGTGATTCTGGCCTTCAACCCTCAACGCTCAACCCTCAACCCTTCCGCTTTCGCCTTAAGCACCTGCACCGCCTCATCGTCACGTCCGCGACCTATCGCCAGTCGTCGCGATCCAGCACCGCGGCCGCGAAACTCGACGCCGGCAACCGACTGCTCTGGCGCAAGTCGCCACAACGGCTCGACGCCGAAACACTGCGCGACACGATCCTCGCCGTGGCCGGCGAACTGAACCCAACGATGGGCGGGCCGGGCTTCCAGGATTTTCGCACGCACACGAACAACAGCCAGTTCTACGACCCGATCGACCCGATCGGCTACTCCTTCGCGCGTCGCAGCATTTATCGCACTTGGGTCCGCTCCGGCACCAACCCGCTGCTCGACGTGTTCGACTGCCCCGATCCATCGACGACGACCCCGCGCCGCGCGCTGACCACAACGCCGCTGCAAGCGCTCGCGCTGTTGAACGACTCGTTTTTGCTCCGCATGGCCGACCGCTTCGCCGAACGACTTGGCGGCGAAGAGGCCACCGACGTCGGCAAGCAAATCGATCGCGCCCACGAGTTGGCGTTCGCTCGCCACGCAACGCCCGAAGAGCTCGCCGCGGCTCAGCGGTTCGTCGCCGAGAACAGCCTGGCGGCGTACTGTCGAGTCCTGCTGAATAGCAATGAGTTTCTGTACGTTGACTGAAAAAAATGCCCAACTCTAAAGTCCTGACACCGTTGCTTGATCGCCGCCAATTTTTTTCGTGGGTTCGCACCGGACTTGGCGGCGCGACCGTCCTGAGCCTGCTCGGGCGCGACGGACTCGTGCGGGCGGACACGACGCTCAGCGAGGCCGACGATGCGCCGCCGCATCACGCGCCGCGAGCGACACGGGCGATTCACATTTACCTCTGCGGCGGTCTGAGCCACGTCGATTCCTTTGATTACAAGCCGGAACTGGTGAAGTACCACGGCAAGCCGCTGGAGGGCGATGAAAAGCCGGACGTGTTCTTCGGCAAGGTCGGCCTGCTGCACAAGAACATTTGGGAATTCAAGCAGCGTGGCGAAAGCGGCCTCTGGGTGTCGGAGCTTTTTCCGAACCTGGCCTGCGTGGCTGATGAGCTGACGGTGATTCGTTCGATGTTCGCAGAGACGTCGAATCACACGCCGGCAACGTTTCAGGCAAACACGGGATTTCGACTGAACGGTTTTCCGGTGATGGGCTCGTGGCTGTCGTATGGCCTCGGCAGCGAGTGCGATAACCTGCCGTCGTTCGTTGTGCTGCCCGACCCGCGTGGCGTTCCGGCGGGCGGCTCGATCAACTGGAGCCAGGGATTCCTGCCGGCGCGGCATCAAGGCGTGTCGCTCAAGACGCAAGGCCCGGCAATCAACAACCTGTTCCCGGCCCGGCCGATCACCGCGCGAACGGAAGTCGCGAGCCGGGACCTCTTGGCCGAGATCAATCGTCGGCATCTCGAAGAACGCGACGGCAGTGACGAACTCGCGGCGCGGATCAAGAGCTACGAACTCGCCGCGCGCATGCAGCTTTCGGTGCCTGAAGTCAGCGACCTCGCCAGCGAGACCGCGGCGACCCACCAACTTTACGGCATCGACGACGCGGCGACGGCCGACGCGGGGCGGCAATGCCTGCTCGCGCGGCGGCTGCTCGAACGCGGCGTGCGATTCGTGCAAATCTTTTCCGGCGGCGCGTTCTCGTCGCCGCGAATCAACTGGGACGGCCACGAAGACGTGCAAGCGAATCACACGCAAGAGGCCGGCCGTATCGACAAACCGGTGGCCGGCCTGCTCCGCGATCTCCGCCAGCGCGGCATGCTCGACGACACGCTCGTCATCTTCTCTACCGAATTCGGCCGCACGCCGTTCACGCAATCCGACGCCGGCACGCTTGGCAAGGGCCGCGATCACAACCAATACGGCTTCTCCGTCTGGCTCGCCGGCGCGGGCCTGCGCCACGGCCTCGCGTACGGCGCGACCGACGAATTCGGGCTGAAGGCCGTGGAAGACCGCATGGACTGGTACGACTTCCACGCCACGATCCTGCACTTGTTGGGCATCCATCACGAACGGCTCACGTTTTATCACAACGGCATTCGGCGCCGGCTCACGAACGTGCACGGGCGAGTTGTGCGCGAATTGCTGACGTGAGGCGCCGACCTACCGCTTGCACGCGGCCGCTCGCGACTTCACAATACTCGTTCACCGCAACACCCAATCGAAACCCTGGAACAACTTGGAGACAACTATGTTGAGAAGAAGAACTGAGATCACGCTGGCGATTGCACTGGCATTGCTCGCGGCCTCGTCCATGTTCGCGCAGGACAAGCCGGCCGCCGTGATTGATCCGGCCAAGGCCGACGCCGACTTCGCCGTGCAGGGCGAGTACACGGGCGAGGTGCCGACGAACGACGGTCCGAAAAAGTTCGGCGTGCAGGTGATCGCGCTGGGCAACGGCAAATTCGCCGCGACCGCGTATCACGGCGGTCTGCCCGGCGACGGCTGGGACAAGAGCGAGCGGATCAAGGCCGAGGGCCGGACGGAAGGCGGCGTCACCAAGATTGCGGCCGCGGAAGGCTCCGGGCAGATCAAGGACGGCGTGCTGACGATCTTCGACGGCGGCGGCACCGCGATCGGTATGCTCAAAAAGATCGAACGGAAAAGCCCGACGATCGGCGCGAAGCCGCCGGCCGGCGCGGTCGTGCTCTTCGACGGCTCGACGCCGGACAAATTCGACGCCGGCCGAATCACCGACGATAAGCTGCTGATGGCAGGCGTCACGAGCAAGCAGAAGTTTCAGAGCTACACGCTGCACGTTGAATTCATTACGCCGTACATGCCCCGCGCGACCGGCCAAGCCCGCGGCAACAGCGGCTGCTACCAACAAGGCCGCTACGAAGTCCAGATCCTCGATTCGTTCGGCCTCGAAGGCAAGAGCAATGAGTGCGGCGGAATCTACTCGATCCGCGACCCCGACCAGAACATGTGCCTGCCGCCGCTCAGTTGGCAGACCTACGACATCGACTACACCGCCGCGAAATGCGACGACGCCGGCAAGAAGACGGCAAACGCGCGCATGACCGTGCGGCACAACGGCGTCGTCATTCACGAGAACGTCGAGCTGCCGAAGGAGACCACCGCCGCGCCGGTGAAGGAAGGCCCCGAACCCGGCCCGATCTATCTGCAGGACCACGGCAACCCGGTGCGGTTCCGAAACATTTGGCTCGTGGAGAAAAAGTAAATTCAGTTCTTTGCGAGTCTCGAATGGGCGTGCAAGCAGTCACACCGGTGCTGAACGTGACGAGTATTGGCGCGAGTTTCGCCTGGTTCGAAGCACTCGGCTGGCAACGCGGTTTCAGTTGGAATCAAGGGGGCATGATCGGTGAAGGCCCCAACGCGGCGGGAGCAAACGAGCACGGCGAAGCGGGGTTTGGCAGCGTTTGCTCCGGCAAGGCAACCATTTTTCTCTGTTGCGGCGGCCAAGGTTCACGCGGGACGATTATGCCGAGATTCCCCGGCGACGACGCGACCGACGGCGTGTGGATGACTTGGTGGATGGATTCACCGGCGGACGTGGATCGACTGCATTCGATCGCAAAAGAGAAAGGGATGATCGTGACGTATCCACCGACCGACGAGCCGTGGGGCGTGCGCGAGTTCCATCTTCGTCATCCGGATGGTCACATGTTTCGTGCGAGTGCCGGCCTGGGCAACGAATAGCCGCCGGCGCAGGCTGCGAATCTCTCGACTTTCCGATAAACTTTTAGCCATGTCACCGCGCGATCTGGCCATGCCGTCCGCCTCGCCGAACCGCTGGAAGGTTTGTGCCTTCCGGCTTGCCGCCGTGCTGATCGGCCTCGCGCCGCTCGTGCTCGTTGAAGCAGCGCTCGTCGTGCTGGACATCGGCCATCCCAGTGAATCGGGTGATCCGTTCGTTGGATTCAGTTCCGTCCGGCCGCTATTCGTGCCAAGCGGCGACGGGGCACGTTACGAGATTGCGCCGTATCGTCTCGAGCAATTTGTCCTCGAATCATTTGAGGCTGACAAACCCGCCGCCGCGTTTCGGATCTTTGTCATCGGCGACTCGACCGTGCAGGGGAATCCGTGGTCGATCGAGACGTCGTTTACGAAGTGGCTGGAGTTGAGCCTACAGGCTGCAGATCCGTCGCGGCATTGGGACGTGGTGAACTGCGGCGGAATCTCGTATGCGAGCTACCGCGTGGTGCCGATCGTGCAAGAGGTGCTGGGTTACCAGCCGGACTTGCTGATCGTGCATTCCAGCCATAACGAGTTCTTGGAGGACCGGACGTACGGGCGAATCAAGCGGATGCCGCGCGGGGTGGCGTGGACGTGCGAGCGGTTGTCGCGGCTGCGGACAACCAACGTGCTGAGCGACGGCGTGCGGCGACTGGCTGGCCGCGCGGAGGACAACGCGGCGAAGGATCGAACGGTGCTCGCGGCCGAGGTCGAGGCGCTGCTCGACTACCGCGGTGGGCTGGAGTTTTATCATCGCGACGACGAGTGGCGGCAGGGCGTGATCGCTCATTATGAATTCAATCTGCGTCGCATGGCCGCTATCGCGCGCGACGCGGGCGTGCCGTGCATCTTCATCAATCCGGCGCTGAACCTGCGCGACTCGCCGCCGTTCAAGTCGGAGCATCGTGCGGACATCAGCGCCGACGAGGCTGATCGCTTCGACGAGCTTTGGACCGAGGCGCGATCGTACTACGCGAACGACCGGCCGCGGGCGCTCAGGTTGCTCCGCGCGGCCGTCGCGATTGACGACCAGCACGCCGGACTGCGATACGACATCGCCAAGTGCCTCGACGCGATGGGACTCGTTGAGGACGCCCGCCGCGAATACGTCGCGGCAAAGGAATTGGACATTTGCCCGTTGCGTATTTTGGAGTCGATGAACCAGGCGGTACTCGACGTGGGTCACGATACCCAAACACCGGTGATGGACGCGCGCAAACTGTTCGAGCAGTTGAGCCGCCACGGCATTCCGGGCGGCGACTGGTTCGTCGATCACGTGCACCCGTCGATCCGGGGCTACCAAATGCTCGCGGGCGAACTGGCCGACGAACTCGTGCGGCTCGGCGTCGTGCGGCCGGGCGAATCGTGGACGGCGCGGCGGGATGAACTGTATGCTGAGCACCTCCGCTCGCTCGACACGCTGTACTTCACGAAGGGGCAACAACACTTGGACGGGCTGATGACGTGGGCACAGGGCCGCGTCACGAAACAACGCCCAGCTTCGACGAAAGGACCGAAGGCGCCATGATGAAACTCTGCAACCTCACGCTCAGTTACCGTCGCACGTTTCAGGCCGGCAAGATGGACATTTGGTCGTTCATCGAGGAGTGCCGGCGGCTGGACCTGGACGGCGTGGACCTGCATCACGACGCGCTCGCGAGCAGCGACGAGCCGTACTTGCGGAAGGTGAAACGGGCGTGCCTCGATCGCGGCCTGTCCATCGCGTGCTTTTCGATCAGCACCAGCTTCGGCGTCGCGAAAGACCGGCAAGCGGCCGAATTGGAGAAGTGCAAGAAGTGGCTTCGGGTCGCGCAGTATTTCGGTGCCCCGGTGGCGCGGCTGTTCGCCGGCTCGCCCGCGAACGAAGCCGATCGTGAGGCGGCGTTCGGTCGGTCCGTCGAATGTCTCCACGCGATGTCTGAGTATGGCGAATCGCTCGGCGTCGTTGCCGCACTGCAAAATCACAACCACGGCGCGCTCTGCCGCACCGGCGACGACGTGCTGCGCTACGTGAAACAGGTGAATCACCCGAACTTCTCGCACGTCCTTGATACAGGCCAGTTCGCCGGCTCGCCCGGCGCGTCCGGCGAAGTGCCGGCGGACTTGAAAGACGCCGACTGCTACAAGTCCATCGAGCAGACCGCGCCGCTCGCCACGCACGTCCGCTGCAAACTGTACAAGGTCGAGACCGGCCGCGAGACGTCGCTCGACTACGACCGCATCTTCGGCGTCATCCGCTCCGTGCACTACAACGGCTGGATCTGTCTGGTCTACGAGGGGCAGGAAGACGACCGCGTGGCGATCGAGAAGCGGGCGAAGTTCTTGCGACCGTTTCTCGCCTAAACTGAACTGCTTCTGGATCCGTCGAGTTGGGCGGCGTAATCGTGCTCGAACCGAACGCCCGAGGCGCTGGCGATGAAAATGGAAAACGTGAAATCGTTGAATGGCGGCGCCGATGTCGATCGAATGGGCCGGTATCTGCGCATTGTCATTGCTGGAATGGGCTGCGAAGAATTCACGGCTGCGGGCATTCGCAGCGCCTGCCCCGAAATCAACGCTCAGTTGGCTGCGCGCGTTCTTCGGCTGCTTGAGCGGGACGGAATCCTTCAGCGTTTTGGACCGCGCTCCAAGTCTATGTTTCGGTGGCTCAGGAACCGTGCCGAGTTTGATGCGGAACAGTGGGTCGCCTCCAAAATCTGCGGAGATCAGATCACCCGATCACCCAAGGACGAACGGCCGCGGGAACGATTACTCCGACACGGTGCCGCTGCGCTGCGAACGGCCGACTTGCTGGCCATTCTGGTTCGGAGCGGGCGCGGCGGCGACTCGGCGCTCCGCGCGGGTGAGAAAATCGCAGTGCAGTACGCAGGCCGGTTGGAGCGGCTTGCGGATGCCGGGCGCGGGGAACTGAAGGCCATCAGCCCGGCGGTTGGCGAGACCGCGTATTGCCAAATCCTGGCCGGCATCGAGTTGGGGCGTCGCGTGGCTGATAAGGTTGCCAATCGGGAGCAGCCGGTCCGCATCAAAACTTCCGCCGACGCAATGCTGTTTTGCCGCAACCGGTTTGCCCGCTTAGCAACGGACGGTGCCCAGGAGGAGTTCCACATCATCACCTTGGATACCAAGAATCACGCCATCCAAACGCACCCGGTTAGCGTCGGACTCCTCGACCAAGCCGTCGTCCATCCACGCGAGGTGTTTCGGCCTGCAATCAAAGACGCCGCCAAATCGGTTATCCTGGTCCACAATCATCCGTCCGGCGATCCGACACCCAGCGAAGAAGATCGGGCACTGACCGAACGATTGACCGAGGCAGGTCGAACTCTCGGCATCTCCGTGCTGGACCACATTGTTGTTGCACGCGGCGGCACGGTCAGCATTCGTGACGGCAAGAAGTTCCCGACTGACGAGTCATAGGACACAACCCGAAACGACTGATGCCCAAGCTCTCGCTCGCCAAACTTGAACGTCACCTTTATTCGGCCGCCGACCGGCTGCGCCAGGAAGGTCTCGATGCGGCGACGTACAAGGATTACATCTTCGGAATGTTCTTTCTGAAGCGTTGTTCTGACGTGTTCCGCGATGAGTGGGCTACGATTGTCGATCGCAAGGTTGCCTGGGGGATGGTGAAGGAAGAGGCGGAAACCCAGTACGGCGAAAACCCGGACTTCTACGAATCGTTCTTCGTGCCCGAGCGTGCTCGCTGGACTTGCAGGAAAAGCTCAACGATGCCTCGGAACCCTACGGCAGCGTGCTCGACAAGGCCCTGGCCGCGCTGAGCTAGAAGAACGAATCGCTGGAACACGTGTTGGACCACATCGAATTCATGCGCACCCAGGGGAACAAGCGGGTCGTTTCGGACGACGCCTGCAAGGATCTCGTGCGAAATTTCAGTCGATACCGCCTGCGCAACGAAGACTTCCAGTTCTCCGACCTGCTGGGCGCGGCGTACGAGTTCCTGATCAACATGTTCGCCGAATCGGCGGGCAAGAAGGGGGGCGACTTTTACACGCCGCGCGACGTGATTCGACTGATGGTTCGAATGCTCAGGCCCACGCCGGGCTTGAGCATCTACGATCCGACCTGCGGTTCGGGCGGCATGCTCATCATCAGCCGCGAGTTCGTCGAACAATCCGGCGGCGATCCCTCGAACCTGCGACTCTGCGGCCAGGTTGACGACGCCTCGGCGTGGTCGATCTGCAAGCTGAACATGCTGCTGCACGGTGCGCACTCGAACACCGACATTCAGTTGCAAGACACGCTGCTGCATCCGATGCACCGCGAGGCGGGCGAGCTGGAACGGTTCGACCGCGTGATCGCCAATCCGCCGTTCAGCCAGAACTACTCGCGGAACAGCATGGAATTCCCCGAGCGATTTCGCTGGGGCCGGTGCCCGACGACGGGCAAGAAGGGCGACCTGATGTTCGCCCAGCACATGCTGGCCGTGTGCAAGCCGCGCGGCATGATGGCCACAGTGATGCCGCACGGCGTGCTGTTTCGCGGCGGCGCGGAGAAGGAGATTCGCAAGAAGTTTCTGGAGCAAGACCTGATTGAGGCGATCATCGGACTGCCGTCCAACCTGTTCTACGGCGCGGGCATTCCGGCGTGCATTCTGGTGATGCGGCCGAACCTGACGGGTCAGTTCCCCAATCCGAACAAGCCGGAAGGGCGGCGCGGGCGAGTGCTGTTCATCAACGCCGACGCCGAGTTCCACGCTGGCCGGGCGCAGAACTACCTGTGGCCGGAGCACATCGAAAAGATCGCGTCCACGTTCGAGCGTTACGACGACGTGCCCGGCTACGCGCGAAGCGTGGCGTTCGGCGAGATTGCCGACGCGGCCAACGACTTCAACCTGAACATTCGCCGTTACGTGGACAACTCCCCGCCGCCCGAACCGCACGACGTGCGAGCGCACCTGATCGGCGGCGTGCCGGCGTCCGAGATTGAGGCACGGCGATCACTGTTCGACTCGCTTGCATTCGATCCCGCGCACGCGTTCGTTCCGCGATCCTCTTCTCCCTCTCCCCCGTCTGCGGGGGAGAGGGACGGGGTGAGGGGGAACGGCTATCACGACTTCGCACCCGCCGTGATCGACCGTGCCACAATCCGCCGGTTGGTCGAAGAGGATCCCGGTGTGCAGGCCCGCGCTCAGGCCGTGCGCGATGCGCTGGCCGGCTGGTGGTCGGCTCACGCGACCCGGCTGGCGCAGTTGCCGAAGCGGCGCGATTTGAACGCGGTGCGCGCCGAGTTCCTCGACACGTTTGCGCAGGCCCTGCTGCCGCTCGGCGTGCTGGACCATTTCAAGCTGGCCGGTGTGGTGGCGACCTGGTGGACTGACACGCTGCCCGACTTCAAGACACTCTTGGAGAACGACTTTCCGGGAGTCCTCGACGGCTGGATCGACGCCATCGAGGACGCGGTCAACGACGACGATCAAGTCGGCCCGGCGTTCGATCCGTTCGCCCACAAGCTGGTTCGCCGCACGATGACGGACTATCTGCAACAGATCGGTGCCGCCAAGTCGGAGATCGCGCGGCTCAAGGGGGAGAAGGAAGCCTTCGAGCACAGCAACCCGCCGGACGACGACGACGACGAACTGGCCGGCTGGAACTACGCCAAAGACCTCGAACGGCAGTCGCGGGAATTGAGGGCCGATCACCGAGATTCAGTGAAGGAGTTGGCGAAGCTCGACAAGGCCGCCGCGAAGGCGAAGGCCACCGACGCCGACCGCCAAGCCGCCGCCACCGCGCGAGCCACCTTGCAACCGGTGCTCGACCAACTCGCTGCCATCGAGTCGGAATTCGCGCCCTACGAGCAGTTCAAGACCGACCTCGCGGCCGCCCGCGCGCGGTACCGGGAGCTGACCAATGCGTTCGTGGACGAACTCAAACGGCGCTGCGTGGCGCTCAGCGCGGACGAGAAGCAGGCTATGGTCCTTGAACTGTTCGCGCAGGACGCGCAGACTGGCCTCGACGGCGCCGTGAACGAGAAACGGCAAACACTCGTGCGGTTTATCGAGAGCCTGTGGAACAAGTACGGTGTGACGCTGACCGAATTGAGACGAAACCGGCTGACTGTGGAGGATCGTCTCAGTCGTGCATTGGAGGCGATGAAGTATGTCAGTTGACCTTCATGCCGCAAATCCCTGGCTCGTTCGCCCGCTTGGTGACGTGGCGGACATCACACTCGGAGGGACTCCATCTACTGACGTAGCGGAATTCTGGGGTGGGACGATCCCTTGGATGTCCTCGGGAGAGGTTAACAAGAAGCACATCTTTGAGGTCGATGGGCGAATCACAGATGCAGGTCTTGCTGGATCCAACGCGACCCTCGTGGACCCACCGGCTGTGGCAATTGGTCTGGCTGGTCAGGGCAAGACGCGAGGAACAGCCGCATTAGTTCACGTTCGCGTTTGTACCAACCAGTCGATCGCATTGATCAAGGGTAAGAATGGCTCACTCGACACGCCTTCCTGTTCCATAATCTTGACCACCGCTACGAAGAGCTGCGATCGCGATCGGCTGGGGGCGGTAGGGCGGGACTGTCGCGTGAAATTCTCCAGCAAGTTCCCATTGCGTTACCCGATCCTCATGAGCAGTGTCGCATCGCGGCGGTGCTGGACACGGTGGACGATGCGATAGCGAAGACGGAGGCGGTGATTGCGAAGCTGAAGCAAGTGCGGGCCGGCCTGCTCCAAGACCTCTTGACCCGCGGCCTCGACGAACACGGCCAACTCCGCGACCCCCTCGGCCACCCCGAACAGTTCCAAGACTCACCGCTCGGACGCATTCCAAGGGTATGGAAAGCTGGTTCGGTCGCTGAGTTTTGCGAGGTACGAAATGAGTTAAGACTTCCAATCTCGGCCAAGGTGCGCGAGCAGATGAGCGGCATATACCCGTACTACGGACCAACTGGCGTTCTCGACTACATCAACGACTATCGAGTCGAGGGACAATTCGTTTTTATTGGTGAAGATGGAGACCACTTCCTGAAGTTCGACACGCAGCCCATGACGCTTTTGGTCGACGGAAAATACAATGTCAACAATCACGCGCATATCCTTTGTGGTCGCGCAGACTGCTCGACGGTTTGGATTCACACGTTTTTCTGCCAACGGAATCTGAAGCGGTATCCCTTGCATCAAGGAGCCGGGCGTTTGAAGTTAAATCAGGCGTCCCTTCTCACGATTCCGATGACAGTTCCACCTCGTGATGAGCAGCGCGCAATCCGCGACGTGTTGGCCATGCTCGATGAACGAATCGATGCAGACGGTCGAGAATTAGAGAAACTTTCGCGTCTGAAATCCGGCCTGATGACCGACCTGCTGACAGGCCGAGTGCGGGTACCGGGAGGCATCGGGAGGGTCGAGCCATGACGACGGGCGCGATTCCGGACTGGAACGCTCAAGGTGTTCTCCCGCCGTTCGCCGTACGCGCGATCGATCGTCGAAAAGAGCAACGACTTCTCGCCGAACGAAGCGTTCTGCGATCTTTGGTAGACGAAATCTCCGTCGCCGAGTCACAACGCGCTAAGTTCCTCCAGGAACGCCTCGACAAGATCGAACGCCAACTCGCGGCAGAAAGGTCGAATGCCGGAGTGGATGGGGCGAAAACAACGGACGAACTGTCGGTAGAACTGCGAACGATCGTCGGGCGTTTTCAAGGCGTTCTGCCGACCTGCGGCGAATTTGAGTTCCTGCCGCAGGACGGCACAACACCTATCCACGGCTACCTTAGTCTCTCGATCACCGCCGCCGCTCGACTCAACGAGCATCTGCATCGTCGCGCCCGCATCCGTGTCCTCACCACCCGCGCCGCCGGTGGTCCGGAATGTTTCCGGCTGCTCGACGTGGCAGAATGGTTGGACAAGGAACGGGGAATCTCGACAACGCAGGAACCGACGGGTAATCCATGATCGAAGTGACTCCCGAAAAGGCTTGGATCTTTCGCATCACTCACATCGAAAATGTGCCGTGGGTGATAGCGAACGGTCTGCACTGCCGGAACTCGGGACAGCAAGACCCGAACTTTCACGAGATCGGCAACCCGGACTTAATCGGGAAACGCGCGCATCGTGCAGTGCCCATTCCACCGGGAGGGACTCTGAGCGACTACGTCCCATTCTACTTCACGCCATACTCACCCATGCTGCTCAACATCAAGACCGAGTACGGCGGAATGCGGCAGACACCGATGAGCGAGATCGTGGTTCTCGCCTCGACACTTCACACGGTTGCCCAGGCAAAGTTGCCGTTTGTCTTTACCGACCGACATGCCTATCTTAATGCCGCTCAGTTCTCGAATGACTTGAATGACTTGAACCGCATCGATTGGGCGATTCTGAAGGCTCGCAATTTCAAACGGAATCCCGACGATCCAGGGAAGGTCGAGCGCTATCAGGCTGAAGCGCTGATCCATCGGCATGTGCCGATCTCGGCTCTGGCCGGCATTGCTTGCAACGGAGCCGCGCAGGAATCAAGGCTGCGTCGCCTGTTGGACGAAGCCGCGATATCCTTAAAGGTGGTCACGAAACCGGAGTGGTTTTTCTGATGATCGAATACACTCATGGCAACTTACTGGAAGCTCCCGCCGAGGCGCTGATAAACACCGTCAACGAAGTCGGTGTGATGGGCAAGGGCGTCGCGCTCATGTTTCGCGACCAGTTCCCAGAGAACACCCGGGCCTACGAGCAAGCCTGCAAGGCTGGGGAAATCCGTGTCGGTCGCATGTTCGTCACCGCTACGGATGCCCTGGTCGGACCACGCTGGATCATCAACTTCCCGACCAAGAAACATTGGCGTCACCCATCGAAGCTCGAATGGGTGCGAGAAGGTTTGCGCGATCTGGTCCAGGTGATTCGGGACAAGGGCATCGGCTCGGTCGCACTTCCCCCGTTGGGTTGTGGCAACGGCGGGCTGGAGTGGGAACAGGTGCGGCGGGAAATCGAAGCGGCCCTCGCCGAAGTGCCGGAAGTGCAGGCGTTGGTCTTCGCCCCAACGTCCGCTTACCAGAATGCGCCGAAGCGGGAAGGAATCGAGGCACTGACGCCCGCGCGTGCGCTCATCGCGGAACTCGTGCGCCGCTACTCCGTGCTGGGGTTGGAGTGTACGAACCTGGAAGTCCAGAAACTCGCGTGGTTCTTGCATCGCATGGTCGAACGGCTGCGACTTCCCGATCCGCTCGACTTGCGCTTCGCGGCGAACAAGTTTGGCCCGTATGCTGACCGGCTGCGCCATTTGCTCAACGGTCTCGACGGCAGCTATCTCCACTGCGAGAAGCGGCTTAGCGATGCCGGGCCGCTCGATTTGATCCGGTTCGAAGACAGCAAGCGCGAAGCCGTCGAGACTTATCTCCAAGGGAACGAAGTCTCCGCCTATTTGCCCGCGCTCGAAGAAACCGCCAATGTGATTGACGGCTTTGAATCTCCGCTGGGCATGGAACTGCTGGCGACTGTGGACTGGTTGCTCTCTAAGGAAGGCTGCGAACCGCGAGTGGATTCCATTCGCGCGCGTCTTTCCCACTGGCCTGGCGGTTCTGCCGCCGCTCGTCGAAAGCACAAGCTGTTCGATGACCGGTTGATCGGGCTCGCGGTGGATCGGCTGAAGTCCATCAACTCAACGGCTATCAAGTAATTCGATGGCGAAGATTCAGTGGGAATACGATCTCGTCGAAAGGCCCTTCTGCCAGCAGCTTGAACGCATGGGCTGGACGTGGCTGGAAGGCGATGTCGATGTTCCCGAGTTGACCGAACGGGTAAGCTTCCGCGAGGTGATGCTCAAGGATCGGCTGGCGGCGGCGATGCGGAAGATCAACCTGCGCGACGGACGGCCGTGGCTTGACGACGCCCGAGTTGCTCGCGCGATCCGCGATCTGGAGCAGGCGGCCGGGCACCGGCTGATGGAAATCAACCAATCGGCGACTGAACTCGGTGGACGCGGTCGAAGCTCCTCTGGGTTCATCGGAAACTCACGCTCAAGGAGGAGATGGCTCCGCACGTGCGCGAGCCGGAGTATGTCAGCGGGTAATCGTTTTGCTATTTGGGTCGCGCCTACCGCCTGCAGGTCGTTGCCGAGCAAGACGCACCTCTCCGGTTTGACGGCGACCGGTTCTACTTACGGCACGACGCGGGCGAGTCCGCCGCCGATCATTTTCGGTCTTGGTTCATCGCTGTTGGCAGCAAGTGGGTGAAAGCCCGCGTCGAGTTTCTCGCAAGGAGAATCGGTGCTTCCCCTTCACGGATCGAGGTTCGCGATTTGGGGTTTCGTTGGGGTTCATGCGGCAGGAACAACGTGGCCTACTTCAATTGGAAGCTGCTGCAATTGCCGGTCCGCGTGGTTGACTATGTCTTTTCCCATGAACTCGCGCACCTCATCGAATCGCACCACGGCCCCGCTTTCTGGCGCGTGCTCGACCGATCGCTTCCTGATTGGCGGGAACGCCAGGAAGAACTGAGAAACAAAGCGGCGGAAGCCTACTGGTGCCAAACCGAGATGGGCCAGTAAGTATCTGCGGTCGGGCGTCCGACGCTATGTAGATCTACCGCTCGTCGAAACGATCCAATTGGTAATAGGCGTCCGACATTATCCGTGACGTTGCAATCCGATGTTGGCCCGACTACCTTGGATTCTTGTCATACGGTTTGCCATTGTCACACCGACTGGAGTCGAAGTAATGCCCTCCCACGAGTCCACTGGTGCCGCGATTCAATTGCGGCCGGAAGATAACGTCGCCGTTGCCGCGCGCAGGCTGTCGAAAGGAACGCCGGTTGGACTGAATGGCCGCGCCGTCGAAGCGGCTGAGACGATCAACCAGGGCCACAAGTTGGCTTTAGCGCACATCAAGAGGGGTGAGCCGATTCGGAAGTATGGTCAGGTGATTGGCTTTGCTAGTGCGGACATTGCACCGGGCGGCTGGGTGCACGTGCACAACGTTGCGGTCGAGAAATTTGAACGTGACTACGCATTTTGCTCGGAATGTCCGCCGGACCCGAAGGCGGCCGAGCCACGGTTTTTCATGGGATACGAGCGACCGGGCGGGCGCGTCGGGACGCGAAACTACATCGCGCTGGTGAGCACGGTGAATTGCTCGGCCTCGACATGCCGCGCCGTCGCGGAACGATTTCGCGGCGACGCACTCAGAGACTTTCCCAACGTGGACGGCGTGTTCGCAATCACGCACAAGGGCGGCTGCGGCATGCAGTACGGCGGCGAGGACCACGAGCAGCTCGACCGAACGCTTGCCGGATTCGCGAAGCACGCAAACGTCGCGGCGTACATTTTGGTTGGACTCGGCTGCGAGACCGGTCAGGCGAGTCACGTCGTCGAGGGGCAGGACCTCGTGCAGATCCTGCTGCCGGGTCAAAGGCCGGCGAGCGGCGACGGCGCGAAGCGCCGGCCGCCGATCGTGACGATTCAAGAGTGCGGCGGAATCCCGAAGACGGTCGAAGTGGTCACGCGCATGGTTCGCGAAATGCTGCCCGCCGTGAACGACGTGCGGCGCACGAAGCAGCCGGCGTCAAAGATCATTTTGGGCACAAACTGCGGCGGGTCCGACGGCAACTCGGGCATCACGGCCAACCCCGCGCTCGGCATCGCGTCCGACATGATCGTCGCCCAGGACGGCTCGTCGATCCTCGCCGAAACGACCGAAGTCTACGGCGCCGAGCACCTCTTGACGCGACGCGCCAAGACGCGCGAGATCGGCCAAAAGCTCGTCGATCGCATCAAGTGGTGGGAGTGGTACACGTCGATCTTCGGCGCCGACATCAACAACAACCCGTCGGTCGGCAACAAAGAGGGCGGCCTGACGACGATCTACGAGAAATCGCTCGGTGCCGTCGCGAAGGGCGGGTCCGCGCCTCTCTCCGCCGTCTTGCGTTACGCCGAGCAAGTGAGCGTGCCGGGGTTCGTCTTCATGGACACGCCCGGTCTCGACAACGTCTCGGTTACGGGCATTGTGGCGGGCGGTGCAAACGTCGTCGTGTTCACGACCGGCCGCGGCTCGTGCTTCGGTTGCAAGCCTACGCCGTCGATCAAGGTCGCGACGAACACGCCAATGTACAAGCACATGATCGACGACATGGACATGAACGCGGGCGACGTGCTGGAAGGCGTGTCGCTCGAACAGAAGGGTCGCGAGATCTTCGACAAGATTCTGGCCGTGGCCAGCGGCGAGAAGACCAAGAGCGAACTGCACGGCGTAGGAGAAGAGGAATTCGCCCCGTGGCCGATCGGACCGACGCTGTAGCATGAATGACTCCAAGCGAGACTCGGCAACTGGCGCAGTCGCCGCGCTGCTGGTCGTGGCCTATCTCGTTTACTTTTTCAGTCTCGATCTCCCCAACTCTGGACCGTTCGGTGAACGGATTTCGCGCGGCCTGATGTGGCAGATCGCGCTGGGCTGGACGGAACTGCCCGCGCCCGCGATCGAAGCGGCGAAACGCCTCACGGACTGGACGCACTTGCCGCAGCGAATCCCAATCCTCGGTTTCGCTGCACTAATCGTCGCCGCCGCGACGAGCGCCGGTGCCCTGATTCTGCGGCTGTTGAAGATTGACTCATTCGCGGATCGCACGCCTGACAGCGCGGTCAGCTCGGAAAGTTCGCCAGTCCCGAATTCGAACCGCTGCGAAGGGGCCGAACGGCTCGCCTTCGCTTACGGCCTTGGAATCAGCGCGCTGTCGCTGGTCACGCTCGCCCTCGGACTCGTTGGTTGGATGAATCGCGCGTTTGTCCTCGCGTGTTTGGTGGTCCTGATTGCCATGATCTGCGCGGCAACAGTGCGGCGAATTCGGCGCGGCCGCGCGGCCAAACGGGCGACTTCGCGCAGTGAGCGCTACGTGAAATCCAAAACAGGCCAGGAAGTTGGGGACACTTTTTTTTCGCCGCGATTCATAGCATTGGCGGCCGGCGGCGTCGCAATCTTGTCGTTCGCGTCGGTGTCCACGCTCGGCGCGATGTTGCCCGCGACCGATTTCGACGTGCGGGAATATCACCTGCAGAGTCCGAAGGAGTTCTTCCTGGCCGGGCGAATCGATTTCGTGCCACACAACGTGTACGCGAACATGGCGTTTGGCAGCGAGATGCTGAGCCTCCTGAGCATGATCGTCGCCGGCGATTGGTGGTGGGGCGCGCTGGTGGGACAAGTCGTGTTGGCAACGTTCGCGCCGATGACGGCGCTCGGAATCTTCGCCCTCGCGAGCCGGCTTTTTAGCCGCGACGCCGGACTGCTCGCCGCGCTCGTTTACCTGACCACGCCTTGGGTCTATCGCGTGTCGATCATTCCGTACACGGAGAATGCGTTGTGCTTCTTTCTGCTCGCTGGCACGCTGGCGGCCACGTGTGCGTTTCAGCAGGCCGGCCAGCCGGCGGCGATGCGACTTTGGTGCGTCGTGGGCGCGCTCGCCGGATCGGCCGCGGCGTGTAAATATCCCGCGCTCGTATCGACCGTGTTCCCGCTCTTCATCGCCGCGGCCGGCTCACACTGGTTCGGCCGATTTGTCCCACGCGCGGCGCATGCCGCGGACATTGCGAATCGTCCACAGCTCGGCAATTCGACGGCAATCACCGCCCGACACGTTCTCGCGTTTCTGCTCGGCGCGGCAGTGACGTTTGGTCCGTGGCTGGCGAAAAATTGGGCCGTCGCCGGCGACCCGATGTACCCGCTGCTGTACCGCGTTTTCGGCGGACGAGACTGGACGGACGCGAAGCACGCGAAGTGGGAATGGAGCCATCGCGTTTCCTTGCTCGTGGCGCTCGGATCGCAGCGGCCGCCGCCCGGAAAGACGGCTCATCCGGACGATCCGCAACACGCGATCACGCTCCGTGTGCTCAAGGAAAACCTGCTCGACGTGACAGCCAAGGACGACCGGCTGAGTCCGCTGCTGTTCGCGCTCGCGCCGTTGGCCTTGTTGCGACGAGATGGGCGACGAGCCGCAATCGGACTGTGGATGTTCGTCGCGTACGCGTTTGCTGAATGGTGGTTACTGACGCACCGGCTGGATCGATTTTGGATGCCTCTCGTGCCGCTCGTCGCGACGCTCGCGGGTGCCGGAGCCGCGTGGTCGAACAACCGGTACTGGAACTGGTTCCTGGCGATCGTCGCTGTGCCTGCGATCTTTTTCAATTTTTCGTACTGCACGAGCAGCCTGGCGGGCGACAACCGATACGCGGCGCCGCTGATCGACCGCACGGACCCGCTGTCCGCGCCGGTGAATTGGATGAATCAGCAGGTGCCCGCGTCGTCCCGCGTGCTCGCCGTCGGCGCGGCTGATCTTTTTCACCTGGACCGGCCGGCCGTCTACAACACCGTTTTCGACGATTCAATCTTCGAGCAGCTTGTGCGCGACAAGTCGCCGGAGGCCGTCGCACGCGCGCTGGGCGAGCGAGGCATCACGCACGTCTACGTGAGTTGGAGCGAAGTGCAGCGCTACCGCGGCACGTACGGCTACGCGGCGTTCGTGACGCCCGGAGAATTCACGAAGCTGACCGGCGCCGGTGTGCTGCGACGCATGCCGCTGGAGCGCTCGATGCCGCTCGGCGTTGTCGACCTGGACGGCGAGCGCGTGCCAAGCGCTGAATTTTACGAAGTTGTTTTCCAGTCACCCTGATTGCCCTCTCGTGAATCGACATGGCGCGTCCGACACAGATCGCTGATCCGAGCGTGGAAGTCGGCATTCTCTGTGCGCTCGAATTGGAGGCCGCGCCGATCGTGCGACAACTTGGCGGGCGGCAGAAGACGATCGGCAGCGTCTTCAGCGTGGTGCGAGGCACAATTTCGCGGCGGCGAGTCGCAGTCGTTCGAAGCGATGCGGGCCGGTCGCGCGTCGCGGTCGCGGCTGACGCCTTGTTGACCGTTCATCAGCCGCGCTGGCTGATTGCGGCGGGATTCGCGGTCGGCGTGATCGACGACGTGCAGCGCGGCCAGATTGTCGTTGCCCGCGAGGTCACGAACGTCGACGGCGAGATTTTTCCAGCGGACACCAAATCGGCGGGTGCGGTAGATCTGGCGCCGAACATCAAGTTCGGGCGGCTAGTTTCGGTTCCGACCGCGCCGCGCACGGTTGCTGAAAAACGCCAACTTTTCGCGATGACCGCCGCGATCGCGGCCGATCAGCACTCGCTGGCTCTCGCAAAGCTGTGCGGCGAGCGCGGAGTGCGGTTCCTCTCAATTCGCGTGCTGGTCGACGACGCCACGGCCGACGCCGAGCCGGAGTCGAAGTCCGTATTTCACCCGTCGGCCAGCTACCGGGCCGGAGGAATCGTCGGCGCGTTCCTGAGCGGTTCGGGCCGCGCGGAACGCGTGTGGAAAATTCGCGCGGCCGCGAGCCGGCACGCGACACGGCTCGCGGAGTTTCTTGCACGACTGGTCCCCACACTTGAATGAACACTTGCTCTGGGTTCCGCGTTGCAGCCGTGCTTAAATGGAGAATGATGAAAGTTTTGCTCGCCAATCCGCGCGGATTCTGTGCCGGCGTCGTCATGGCAATCGATGCGCTCGATCGCGCGCTGGAACTGCTCGGCGCTCCGATCTACGTCTACCACGAAATCGTGCACAACAAGTACGTGGTCGAGCGATTTCGCCGCCAGGGCGTCGTGTTCGTCGATTCGCTCGATGAAGTGCCGCCCGGCTCAAACCTGCTCTACTCGGCGCATGGCGTGTCGCCGGAAATCCGCCGCGCGGCGCGCGAGCGGCGGCTGAACGCAATTGACGCGACGTGCCCGCTCGTCACCAAGGTACACATCGAGGCGATCAAATACGCCAAGCTCGGCTACACGATCGTGCTCATCGGCCACGAAGGACACGACGAGGTGATCGGCACGATGGGCGAGGCACCCGATCGCATCGTACTCGTCGAATCGCCCGAGGGAGTCGAGCAACTCGACGTGCCGGACCCGAACCGGCTCGCGTATTTGACTCAGACCACGCTCAGCGTGGACGACGCGAACCGCGTGATCGACGCGCTGCGGCGGCGGTTTCCAAATATCGCGTCGCCGCCGAAAGACGACATTTGCTACGCCACGCAAAACCGCCAAGAGGCAGTGCGCGAACTGGCCGCCGAGGCCGACCTCGTGCTCGTAATCGGCAGCCAGAACAGCTCGAACTCTCTGCGACTGGCCGAACTTGCCCGTGAGCGCGGCGTGCCCGCGCACCTGATCGATCACGTCGCTGAGATCGACCCCGCGTGGCTCGCCGGCGTCGAAACTGTCGTCGTCACCGCCGGCGCGAGCGCCCCGGACGAGCTTGTCACGGAGTGCCTCAACTGGCTTCGCGAGCACCACGCCGCCGAAATCGACAATCGCGTAGTCCGCGAGGAAGATGTATACTTTCCGCTGCCGAAGCCGTTGCGGGCCGTGGCGGCGCGAACGTGACGAATCCGCTTGACGGGAGTCGCTACAACATTCGCTGGAAATCCGTGTGCAAACCGGACGTGATTTGCCGAGAATACGGGTGAGGCGCGAGGGTCGAGTTCAAGCCTGGGAAGTTTGGAGGACTTTGCGATGTCGCGAAAACTGCCCGGACGGTTTGTGACCGGTGTTCTTGGTGCATTGGTCTTCGCGCAGGGCGCTTGGGCTCAACAGCAGGGCGGCACCGGCGGCGGAACGGCGACGGGGGGCACACAGACCACCGGCTCCACGGGCACGCAGACACAGACGGGCGATACGGGCGGCACGACCTACACCGGAGCGCAGACGGGTGGCGGCGGCTCGGCCGCGACCGGCACGGGTGCGCCGATTGGCGGAGCATCGGGGCCGGCACAGTTTAGTCTGTCGGGTACCGGCGGCAGTGCGGCGGGACGCGGCACCGGCACCCGCGGCACGATTGGCGGACAGCGATCGCAGACTGGCGCGGGTCGCGCGACGGGGATTGGAACCAATATTGGCGGCGCCGGCAGGACCACATCGCAACAGACGAACCGACAGAATTCGCAGCGAGCACAATACGTCACGCGGTTCGAGTTCGCCCCAGCGTCGCCGCAAGAATCGCAGGTTTCAACAATCGAGCTTCGTGCGTCGATCGAGCAGTCGCTCACGGCCGCCGTCCCGACGGGTGTTTCCGCCGTGCTGGACGGCTCGGCCGTGATCCTCAAGGGAACGGTCTCGTCGTCGGCCGAGAGCAAGCTGGCCGAGCGAATGATGATGCTCGAACCCGGCGTGCGTTCGGTGAAAAACGAACTCGTTGTGGCTCAGGGCAGTTCCGCGAGCGGTCGGTAAGTCAGGGCGACGGAGTTTGCGGCGGCATCCGCCGAATCCTGCTGCGTCAGATTTGTCGAACGCGATTTTCTCGGCCCGACCGGATTGACGGCCGGCAGCGTCACCAGCGACGATTCGCTCAACACTTGTCGCTCGTTGTCCGGCGTGAAGCTGAGCCGCAAGGTCACACGCCGCTCCGAACCCGTCGGCGGGCCGTACGCAACCCAGATCGAATACGACCAGCCGATCGCGTCCTTCTTCAGCAATCCGCGCAGCTCCGATTCTTGAAATTCCCACGATCGGTCCGGCTGCGAGCCGGCAGCCTCTTTCACTTGCTCACCGGTCGCTGTCTCGTCATACGCGTAGATCGTGAACTTTCCCGGTGTCGTGACCGGCTCGCGCGAGTCCGGGCCAAAGAGATAGACCTTGGCCGCAAAACCCTGCGCGACTGGCAGGTTGTTGGCGCGCAGCACCGCTTCGGTCCACAGCACGACGACCTTCGAGATCGCCGTGGCCGCCGGTTTCGCGGGCGACTCCCGGCTGGCGATCGGCACGGTGCGACACCCGCCCTCGACAAGCATCACGGCTCCAAGTAGCAACAATTCGCAGGCTCGACGACAACGCATGATCTGCCTCCTCTTTCCCAGTTCCGGTTTTGCCCCAGAATTCGGTAGTGGTACAGTTTGGCGAGCGGGGGCTGTGAAGCCCCTGATTCTTCGCTGACTATCAGGGGGCTGACGCCCCCCGCTCGCCGATCTGTACCACTACCCAGAATTCGCTTGTTTTGCAGATGCGTTTGCCGTCAGTGCAGTTGCACGGACGGCGATTGCGGCTGCACGCGGCCCGCGTGCAGATTGACATGCGGCGTATGCAGTCGCATTGGCCACGGCGGCGCTTGCACCCATGAATATTCAACCTGCACGCGCGATCAATGCGGCTGCATTAGCGACAAATGCAGTCGCATTGGCGACAAATGCAGACGCAAAAACCACACTTCGGGAACGCATTTATGTCGCAACTACAACGATTTCATGGACTTGTGATAAACCTCTTTTTTTCGCTGAGCGAGCGAAGACCCGCCAGAGGTTCGGCTTGCTGACCCGCTCTATTTTCACGAGCGGTTTCGCCAATTCCTGATCCGATCGCGCAAATTCTCGCGGCGCGGCTTCGACGACGCACCGGTCGCCGGCGGGCTGTCCTCGTACGACGCACGGCGGTTGGCCACGGTCAATTCCGCGGACTGCGATTTCATCTTGACCGGCTCGCCCCTCGGTTCGACGGCCGTTTCGACGACCGGTTCGAGCGGCTCAACCAATTCGATGCCGCTCATTTGCTGAACCGCGGGCTTCGGCTGGTTCTTCGGCGCCAGACTTTCGAGGTCGCAGGCCGGATCGGGATTCTCCAGCGCCTCGCTCAGGCCGAAGTCGCCGTGAATGCTCGGCCCTCGTTCAAGAATCCAATTCACGCGACTGACTTCCTGATCCTTGATCCGCTGAGCATCCGCCTCGCCCCGCACGATGTGCGGCGTCAGGATCACGATCAGCTCCTTGCGATTATTCTGATGCTGCGTGAACTTGAACAGGTTGCCCAAGTAGGGAAGGTCGCCGAGCCACGGGATCTTGCGTTCGATGTCAGTGCCTTTGTTCTGAATGAGGCCGCCCAGCACGATGGTTTGGCCGTCATTCACGCTCACCACGGTGTTCGCCGTCGTCAGGCTTGTCCGGGGAGCAATCAGCGTTGTCGTGCCGCTGCTGAACGTGACGAGCTGCTGAAGTTCGCTGACTTCAGGCACGACTTCCAGATAAATGCGATTGTCGGGCGTGATGTTCGGCTTCACCGTTAATGTGACGCCAACGTTGATAAAGCTCACGGGCGTGGTGACTGCGATCTGCGTCTGCGTCACCGAACCAACGTAAGGAATGCTATCGACGACAGAAACGCGCGCCGTTCGTCCGTCGAGCGTCATGATCTTGGGCGCGCTGAGAACCTCCAGCCGACTGTTGGTCTGGAGCGCGCGAATCAATGCACTGATGCTGTCCGAACTGGCCGAGAGAATCAGACCGCCGATGCCGTCCATGTTCGCCCGGCCGAGACTCAAGCTGCTCAGCCCCTGGCTAGCGAATTTACTGGGATGGAAAACGTTGGTATTTGGCAGCTGCCCGGTGTTGTTGAAGCTAAAGCCGGGGTTCAGCGGATTGACCGCAAGGTCTCCGCGATTAAACAGCACGTCGTTTTGAAAGCCCAACTCAACGCCAAACTCAAAATTGTCATCCAGCGTGAGCTGGGCGATGATCACCTGAATCATCACTTGTGGTTGCGCCGCATCCAGCTCCTCGATCATCTCCATGACCTGATCGTAGTAGCGCGGCGCGGCGCTGATGAGCAGCAGATTGCTGACGCCTTGCGTGTTGACGCTGGTGATATGCGTGGGATTCTGCGCCGTGGCGCTGGTCGTCGTGAGGGCGGCGGCGAGCGTGTTGTCTAGTGCCACGACCACCACGTCCTGTTCCAGCCGCTGATAAATGCCAACCATCGTCCCCTGCTGGGCGGTGCCGCCGGCTTGCTGCCCTTCGATCGTTCGCTTGTTCGTGAAGAACGACGTCAACGCCAGGGCGACATCGGACGCTTGGGAATTCTTCAACCGGTACACCGTGCTGCGACGATTGTGAATGTCGGCTAAATCCAGTTTCCGAATCACGGCTTCGACGGAGAGCAGCGCGTTTTCCGGGCCGGACACGATCAGGCTGTTGGTCCGCTCATCCACGGCGACGCGGATCGCCACGGGTGGGTTGTCGCCGCCGCCCGGTACGCCGATTGGGCGCTGAAACTGATTGTTGGTTGTGCCGAGTCCGCCGCCGCCAGCCGTTCCCGTCGTCGGCTCCAAGTCGAACAACTCCGACAGCGTGATCCGCATGTTCGTCGCGTCGGAGTTTTTCAATTGAAAGACTTTAACCGTCGCCACGATCTGCGGCGGCTTGTCCAGTTCGGCGATCAGCGCGCCCATGAGCGGCATGCTCGACGGCGGGGCGGACACGATCACCGAGTTCGTGCGCGTTTGAGCCGTGATGCGAACTTCGTCAAGCAGGCCCGATGAACTCGGCTTGCCTTCAAGTGGAACGAGTCGGACCACGGAGGTGCGATTGGCGGTTCGCGACTCGCCGCCGCCGGAGACGGTGCCCGCTTGGCTGCCCCCGCCGCCGGTGGCCGCGCCCAAGGTCGCGCCAGTCGTGGACGCGTCGGTGTTCGCGATTGCCTGCGTCAGCACGTTGGTGATTTCAACCGCCTCGGCGTTCTTGAGTTGGAAAACGCGGATTTCATTGACGACCGGGGCGCCGTCCACGTCGAGCCGCTCGATCAGCCTCGATATCTTTTCCATCATTTGCGGACTGGCCTGGACGATGAGCGTATTCGACCGCTCGTCCGAGGCAACCTGGAACCGCTCCAACACGGACGTTTGCAGCACGGCCGACGATTGGCCACCGCCAGCCTGCCCACCACCACCCTGCGTCGTTGTCGGCCGCGGCGCGGACGATGTCGTGGTGCCGCCGGAATACAACGCCAAGATCGTGTCGCGCACCGTCGTGGCCGACGCGCGCTGGAGTTGGAACACGCGAATGTACGGCTCGAGCGTCGCGGAGATTTCCTGAATCCGCTCGATGATCTTCTTCATCGCTTCGACGTCGCGCGGATCGCCACGCAGGATTAGCACGCCGAGTTGATCGATACCCTGCACTTCCACCTGGCCGACCGGCGCGACGACGGATTCCGGGGGCTGGCCGAGCCGGATCGGCGGCTGACCGTCGCGGCCCAGCGGCTGTTCGGGCGGCTGCGACGGTTGCCGCGCGAACTGCGATGCGACTGGCTGAGTCGAAGGCCGCAGGTTTGCCGAATCGCCCTGAGTGGGTTCGTAAGAGATTTGCTGGACGGCGCTGGGGCCGGCATCGGGCTTCGCGCCGCTCGGCGACCGCGCGTCGGACGTGGCGCTCGGAGCGCTTTCTGAATTGGCGGATTTCGTGCTGGGCGGCGTGAGCAGCGTCGGCGTTTTCTTTTTGGGGGTTGCCGTGACCGGCGGATCACCGGCTGCCGCGGCCGCGACTCCGATCGAGGCCAAACCGACCAACATCAAGCCGACGTTCCATCCTTGGAATCTGCGTCTCATCGTCCTGTTCCTTAATTACGTGTCGCTTTCCGCGCTCCATCGCCCGCTCGACAATTCGCACTGGCCGATCGGACTTGCCGATCGCCGTTCGACTATCGCTCGTCGTACGGCCGGCGCCCGCGATCGGATCCGCCGCCACCGAAGCCGCCAAAGCCACCTGAACCGCCACCGAACGGTGAGGGTCCGCCGCCACCGCCGCGTCCACTATCGAACGAGCGACCGCGGTCGCCATCCGAGCCACGACCAAACGATCCACCGAACTGCGAGCCGCCACCCGGAAATCCGCCGCCGAACGTGAAACCGCCCGGCGTGCCACCAAACGTTGGTAATCCGCCGCCAAAACTGCGCGACGAATCGCCACTCGACGATCGTCCGCTGCTGCTGCTGCTCGTCCGCGTGCTGACGCCCATCAGGCCGTTGAGCGCCTCCTGAACGGCGCTCGGCGTCGAATTACCCACAGTCACGATCTGCACCGTTCGCTGCGTGTCGCTCACCGCCACGTCAAGCGTGTCCACCAGCTTTTTGACTTCCTGGAACAGCGACTCGGAACACGACACGACGACACTGTTCGATTGTTCGTCCACTCCGATCGCAAGCGTTCCCGCGCCGGACCGCGACGAACTGCTCCGCGAACTGGAACCGCCGGAGAACGGGAACCCGCCGCTATTACCGCCACCGAACGGGAAGCCGCCCGGCCCGCCCTGGGCGCCCTGCCCGCTGGTGATGCGCGACGCGTACACGTCGCGAATCACACGGCTAACCGAAAGGGCGTTGGCATATCGCACCGGAATGATCCGCGGGGCGCTCATCGCACCGGAACTCGGCGCGTCGTCGCGATCGAGCACTTCAAGCAATTGCCGCACGCGATTCACGTCGTTCGAGTTGCCATACACGATCAGCGAATTCGTTCGCGTGTCCGGCACGATCTTGAGAGTTGACGTGGACGTCGAACTGCTGCTGCCGAAAAACGACGATGACGACAACGAGCTGATGCCCATCAAATCGTTCAACTGCAGTTGCACAGCGGTCGCGTCGGCGGCCTTCAGGTAGAAGACCGTGTATTCCGCCCCGCCGACGCCGCCCGATCCACCGGTCAGCGACCTGATCAACTGTTCCAGCCGCTGAACCGCCGCGGGGTCTTCGGAAATGATGACGACGCTGCCGCCATCCGGTGTGATCGACATGGAGACCGGCGCGCCTTCTTCGGGCGGCTGCGGCTTTTCCTGCGGTTGCGGCAACTTTGCAGTCGCCCGTGTCTTTGTCGCGGGTTCGTCCTGGTTGGCCGGATCGTCCGGCCGGGCATAGGAGACGAATTTCGCGGAGATCTTGCGTTCGCGCGACGTGCGGTCGGGCCGTTCGGCAGGCGGCCGTGGCTGGTCCGGCGCGCTACGGGAGTCGTCGCGCGGTGTGCCGCGCGGCGGGCGCTGTTCGTCGCGGCCGCGCGGGCCATTGATCAGCCCATTTGCCGGATTGCGCCGATCGATTTCCGGTAACGGCTCGTTCTCCGATCGCTTGCCGAGTTCGATAATTCGGATCGCATTATTGTTCGGACTATAGCTTCGCCAGTTTTGCTCGACGAGTTCTCTGAGCATTTTCGAGTTCGTCCCGTTCAACTGGATCACGCGCATCTTGTCGGTGCCGGCAACGTTCGTCATCGGCGGCTCGCCCAGCGACGTGAGCATGCCGCGAATGTCGTCCACCTGCTTCTTCGAGCCGCGAATCATGAGCTGGTTGTGCGTGCGGTCTGGGACGATTTTTGGCTGTCCAACGCGCGGCTGCGCGACGCCACGCCAGTCGCGCTGACCTGACGAGTACACGGTGACGAGCAGTTCCGAGACGGCAGTGGCGTCGAGCACCTGGAGCGGCACGACGACCGAGTCGCGCTCGTCGTTCTCGAATTGCTGCACGAGCAAGGCAATTTCCTTTTGGTCGTCGGGCGTCGCAGTGACCACGACCGAGTTGTTCGTCGTATCGGCGGAGATGCGCACGCCGGGTGTGTCTTTGAAGAGGTCTTTCAGCGCCGTCGCAAGGCTTTGCGCGTCGCCGTCGGACAGGCGATAGACCTTGAATGTCGGGATCTGCGGCTCGCGCGGCTTAAACGGGTCCACTCCTTCGCGCGGCACGTCCACGTCCTTGATGAAATTCTCGACAATCGCCAGCTTTTCAGGTGGCGCCATGACGAAGATTTGGTTGTGAATCTCGTCCACGGCGAGCGTGACGGTGCTTGCCGACTGCTCACGGCTGCGGTCTGATCCCCGGTCTGAGCCGCGATCGCCGCCACGCGGATCGCCGCCCGGCTGGCCGCCGCCCGGCATGCCGCCGCCGAACGGATTGAACCCACCGCCGCCGCCGCGCTCCATCATCTGCCGAAAGAAATCGCGCGGATCGCCGCCGCCGCCTGAGCGGTCGCGGTCACGCGAACTGGTACTGGCGCTCGCACTCGCCGACACGCGCGGCGGCATGCCCAGCAAGTCGCGCAGCATCGCCTCGACCTTCGTCGCCGAGACATACTTCAGTTCAAACCGCCGCGACTTTGCCTGCACGTCGCCGTTGTCGTTAATTTCTGTGAGATAGTCACGCATTAGCCGGATGTTCGCGACCGTGTCGCTGATCATCAGCCGGTTGGTCGCGTCGAATGGCGTGATCGTGCCGTACTCGCTCTTGAAACTCTTCAAGTCCTCCGCGACCGACTTGGCCAGCGTGTTCTTGAGCGAGATGGACACAGTCACGAATTCGCTTTTGCCGCGCTGGTCAAGATCCTCAACCTTGATTCGCGGCATCAGATCGGCCGGAATCGGCTCCTTGAGCGCGAAGACAATCAAGTAGGTGCCCTTGTGAATCAACGTGTAACCGCGCGGCACCAACTGCGTGTTGAGCACGTCGAGCGCTTCGCCGATCGTGTATTTGTTCGGATCGTTCACGTACTTGAAAGCTCCCGGCGGTTTCACTTCCATTTGAAGGGACAGCCCGGCGAGTTCCGAGAACCATTCGAGGACGCTGTCCCACGGATGGTTGAAGAACGTAAACTGAATGACTCGCTCGTCGCCCGCGAGCGGTGCGCGGCGCGGCGCGGCATCGTCCGGCTTGTCGTCCTTGCTCTTGGGCTTTTCTTCGCTCGGCGTTTCCTCGTTCTGGACCTTGGATGATTCAACGGCGTCGTTTCCGGAGCGGACGCCGGGTTGTCCCGGCCGCTGCTCACCGGAGCGCGCGGACTTTCCCTTTGCGGATGCGGGCACGGACTTGGACGGGACGACGTCGTCACCCTTTTGTTCCGAGGACGAATCCTGGGCACGCAGAGTGAGCGACAGCCCCAGCAACATCGCGCCCGCCACGGGTGTTCGCATGGCGTTAAACATGGCTCTCACCTTGATCTGGGTCTGACCGAACAAGCGAAACTTCTTGCCCGTTCGCTTCTTCAGGCATGCCTCTTACAACCGTTACGGGCGGAGTCACTCGTAGAAT
>Ga0247727_10003509_pt1 | contig 34588 bp, 26 predicted proteins | sample WisWelCaveWW1625_FD_202498 | JGI IMG/M metagenome (GOLD analysis project Ga0247727, IMG submission 202498) | Biofilm microbial communities from Wishing Well Cave, Virginia, United States - WW16-25 | ecosystem: Environmental > Aquatic > Deep subsurface > Groundwater > Cave microbial mat | place...
CGCCACGACGTTTATCATGCGACAATGCCTCAAAGGCAAAAGTAACAAACGAATATATCCTTTGGCTATGCTGGCTCAAATTCAGCCCGCTTAGCTTGACACGTATGCCCGTAACCCATACGAGGGGACCAAGCCACCATACGGGTGAGGCGGCATCTGTATGGCTCATGTTGGAAAACATTAACTCGAACAGATTGCCCTGAATACGCCAGGCAAAATATGCCAGCCAAACAAATATCGCCAACCCCCAACCGATCATGCTAAGCCCAACATCACGATACCACAGCAAAATGCCTGTGGCAACGGGAATAAGCCACAAACCGGCCATCGCCAGCACGGAGAAAAAGAACAAGACATTCGGTTGTTTGATCGGCAACACACCTTGAACAACCATGTTACCGAATAAAAATAAAATCACTGGAATCGACCAACCCAGCCAGGAGCGGAAAAAATTTCGATAAACCGCCATGAGCCAAACGGTGGCGCCCAGCAACGATAAAAAAAGCCAGGCAGCAAAAAGCAACATTACGGCCTGGCTGCCCAAACGCGTGTTGCTCAGAGCAGCTGGAACGATAACAAGATCAACGGCCAACACTCCCCATGCGATGCGGGTCAGCCATAATTTTAAAAACGAGTTCTTCATATTCGATAGTCCGCGATCAGCCACGGATGGAGCAAGGCGCCATCACAAACTTCGCAACGTTTGCCGAGATGAAATGCCCCACCTACGGATGCGCCGCAGTTGGGGCAGCGCTGAGCATATTGTCGATCGGCGCGAAAAAACCAAACCAGGCCAACCGCTGTTATCATCAATCCTAAAACTGGAATGATCAAGCTGGTTGGGTTGAGCAAATCCGCCCGTCTGATCAAAGCCATTGTTATTAACGGTAAAACGGTCATGGCAAAAAATAAAGCGACAAGCCCGATGACCCCATAGGCGACTTTCATCAAGCGCTGCTTGGCTTCGGGGAAACCATACCAAGTCAACAGGCGGCGCAGCAGAAAAGTAACGCTTGGCAACGCCGCCAGCAAGAGTATAAAAACGATGGCTACTTGCCCCAGATTGACAATCGAGGCTTTAATGACAGAGGCATGCAGGTCGTCAAATGCTAACTCATCCGAACGAACGACAGAACGCACAATACCGGCGGCCGCGGCCTCCATCGCCCCGGAAAGCGTGCCCGGAGCAAAAATCAAAAACAGAACGAGAAGTCCAATCGTGAAAAGCACTAATATTAAACGCATGCCCATAATTGCAGAAATGGTTTTTAGCAAATCAGAGCGAACGGCGTGACCTTGCGCCAGAGCTGGAATGAGGTAGAACGAAAGCAGCGCAAAAATGCTCAAAGTTGGAAAATGCATCGGCCACTCACCCACATAAAACCATGTCAATAGGCCAGTCAAAAGAATATCAAGCAAAAGCGTCAAGCTGCCGGCCAGGATCACCGTGTCACGCCAGTTATCGAAAGCCTTGCTTGGATCAACGAGGCAGACAATGCGTTTGAAAATTGTCGGATGATTGCCTGGCAACCCTTTGATCGTTATCCACCAGGCTTTAGCGTAATCGCGGAAGTTTCTCTTCTGCATTTGCAAAGCAGTGGGAGCTTCCGCCGAGCTTTTGTCGAGCGGATGTTTTCTCACATAAGATAGATTCATATTCTTGAAAAAAGCCACGCGCCAGGGCGCGATTTCTCCCTGGGTCTGGGCTACGCCGGCATCCGCATATAATTCCCGTAAGCGCCAAAGTTTTGGCAAATAAAGCTTCCACAACAGCAGCCCCATCAGCAGGAAAGGCATAAGACTGCCGAAAATAAAGTTGCGAACGAGAAGCGGATCGACGCGGTCAAATTTTTGCCGCAATTGTTCCGTGACAACAGGTGAGGGCATGAGTTGTATGAAATGCTGGCGCAACTCCGAAGGCAAAGGAAGTTGCTCACCTAGAGCTTGGAAGTTTAGGCGAAGAAAATCCGGCGCAGCAATAAAAATTAGGTAACCGAAACCAGTGAAAAAAATAAAGGCCCAACCCAAAAAGGCAAAAGTATAGCGCAACAATTTACGGACATAACCCAGTTTCCAGTGATCGCCGGTCTTGAAGTGATGAAGCTCATGAATGAGTTTTGCTTCAACTTTCAGCGCCTGATCCGGATTGGTCAAGTCTGTTTGCAATCGTTTAGCCTGTTCATAGCTGATGGCAATATACCAGTGCCGGAAGGTGCCAAAGAAATGCAGTCCGGTTTTCTTTGAGCTCACAACCAGTTGGGGAACTCGCGATAAACCAATTTTCTCGGCATAGCTGGCGACAACTTTTTTCAAGTCGGCTAAATCATCTCCGGCCAGAGAAAAACTGTAACGCGCGAAGTTACGCTCGGGGCGGGCGAGATAGGCTCGCAACGGCAATAACAACAAACCGAGAGCCAACAGCCAGACCGGAATGGGTGAAGCGCCAACGCTGCCCAGAAACACCGCCCCGAGCAAAATCGCCACGATCACGCCAAGGAGAATCGTGGTTTGGCTCGGCAACGCGAAGATATTGAGCTTGGGCGCGTTCATCAATTTTCCAGATTCGTTAGAATTGCAGCATGAATTATTTTGGCCAATTTTTTGATTTCTTTTTGTTTGATTTCCTTTTTGTGGCTTGGAGGGATGAGGCTATGCAGTTTAGCTTCGATTTCATCGACATTAACCTGTGGGGTTTTCTTTTCACGCTTTGATCTCTTCTTGAGCCACTCGATGTTCTTTTCAACCCACTTGGCTAAAATATTGCCAAGAGCGCCAGCAACCGCGGGCACGACAAGCATTGTCATGACATCAATTGCGCCGAAGCCGCCTTCTTGATCGGAATCATCGCCAACAGTAAACTCGCCTTGAGCAGCCATTTCAATCAGCGGTTCGATAAAACCCGCGGCGATTTCTGTTGAATCAGGATCTCTTTCCGCCAACACGCGCCGGCTGATCTCTAGAACGGCAGCGCGGTTTTCCGGTATTGCTAAAAATTGGGCTAAATCTTCCATAAAACGCCTTTTAAGATTTTTGAACTTTGTTCATTCATTGTCACCTTCAAAACAAATTGATTGTTATTCTCCCTGCCGAGCTGAAGAATAAACGCGAGAAAAAATCACTTCATCACATCAATACCTTGGCTTTGCAAAAGATTCATGGCATTATTGATCTTGTTGGCGAAATTGATGCCTTGAAATTCTGCAGTTAATCCGGCCACAATAATGCCAATCACTTCTTCGCCGTCTTCCAGGATCAACGGGCCGCCGCTGTTGCCTTGCCAGGAATTCACATCCAATTGAAACAACTCCAAGCCCTTGACTTTGTCGTTGCTAATTTTTCCGGCGGTATTCGAGAACAAGCCGCCAGGGTAGCCGATCAGGATGACATTGTCCTTTGTCGTGATGCCGTCGGAATTGCCTATCATAAGACGCGGAAAATTCTCCGGCAAATCGCCTGGCGTCTCTAATTCCAATACCGCTACGTCGCTCAAAAAGTATTGGAGATCGGGATTGTTCGAAGCATCTTTCCAGATCAATTTAGCTTTGGTGTTGATGACGGGTTGCGCCTTTTCAAAAGTCAGTTGTACCGCGTCATTAACTTGCAAGTTATCCACCACGTGTTTGGCCGTAAGCAAGCGGCTTTCACCAACGAGAAATGCCGTGCCGGTGGACGAACCGGTGTTCACCAGCGCCACGGGCTGCTCCAAATGCGGAAACGGCGAGTCGTTCTGAATAAAACCAAGCGCAAAAAGTAAGATGATAACAATTGGCAGCAGGCAACCAAACAGAAAAAGCAGCCCGGTCAGCTTGCCGCGTTTCAATAAAGCTTTCTGTTTTTCTTCCCGTTCTTGCGGGGCAATGCCTAAAACGTTCATCGGATGTCCTCCTTTGCAAATTTAATATACGGCATACGGATGATATGCCAATCCTGCGCCGACTTGCCGCGCAGTTTTGGCGTGTCGTCGTAAAGTTCCTTCAAATTATCAATGTAACGCAAATGCTGCGTGGGGTTGAACAACTGGCTGTTGTTCATCAAGCCTTTTTCAGCATAGAAAACTAAAATATTTTTCAACCCCGGAATGACCAGAACACCGTTTTCGTCGTTGCTGAAATCGTTGAAGTTAATATCTTCGGTAAACTTTTCAACGACACGATTGATCGTGGGCTGATCCGGCCCAATGACGAGTTTGGGGATATTCATGTGATCGCGAAAAGTCGTGGTCTGATCCGGATTGACTTTCACCAGCGCATTGAGCGCGCGGGAAGCAATCCGTTGCGCCTCTTTCGGTTCTTTCTCCACGAATGTCGAAATCACCATGTCTTCCACGCTGTTGTGTTTGCGAACCTCCCGCTCGAATTGGCTAATGCAGGTTGAATACAGCGTTTTATTCAAGGTGTCTTTCGCCTGATGCAAATAAGACCATAAGCTGACCTGTTCGCCGATCACATCGTTTTTTGTAGGGAAAGATTTGGCCGAGCCTTGCATATATTTCAGCTTCGATTTCTCGACTTCATATTGCAAATCGTTCGAGGGATAAACGCGCAAGATCGGAATCGAGGTGTCTTTCAAGTCGTCCAAAATTTGGTCGCGGCGCGCGCGCAAAACGTTCAATTGCTTGTCGCTCTTTTGCCGCTCTTCCTTGCCCGCCGTTCTGCCGATGATCGCGATAATCTCATCCAGCCTTTTGAGGCGGGGCAGCTCGATATTCGTGTCGAACGTGGCAAGGGCAAAATCCCCCTCCACGATGTTCTTGCGAAGATCTACCAGTTTATGAGCGAACAAATGCATTTTCAGCAACTCGAAGGTGTTTTGCAGGCGATCGGTCAGCACGTTGTTTTGCTCGAACACGCTCTTGTAGCGCTTTTTCAGCATCCATTTGATCTGTTGATCGAGCATGGCTTCCCATTTGGCCGGCTGGCCTGAGACTTTAAGATTTTTCCAGTAATTCAAACAACTGTCGATCGCCTCGACGATGATTTGCAACTGCATGTGCGCCAAATACAGGTTCTCATGGCGGTTCACGCTGCCGGCGATCCAATCATGGATGCCGGCGAGCACGATGTCTCGCGCCTTTTGAACGTTGTTGCGAACCGCTTCGTAATAATTGCCGGCATGTTGCGAAGAAAATAATTTCCAAATGTACAGATAATCACTTTCCTCGTTATGCTGTTTCGTGTTAACGCTTTTGGCTTTGCGCGGCAAATCGTTGATGATCTGCCGCCCCTTTTCTACCTCAACCGTGTTCAAAATGTCAAACGCTTCGCGCAGTAATTTTTCAAAATGGGCGAAGGTGTCACGGCGGATGATGGTGCGTGCCGAGTTCATCTGCACTTTGTTGCCTTGCGCGTAATACATGTGCGGATCAATCCAGCGATTGAGAAGATCCATGCTCAACTCGACCGCGAGAAACTCCTCCAATTGCGCTTTGGGATATTGAATGGCCGAGAGGCCAAACGTGCCATATTTTCCCATTTGATCGTTGCCCCAGGCGTCGACCAGCCGCCGCATGCGTTTTTCGCGCAGGCCGTAAATGTTCAGAAACACATACAACCCCGCCATTTTATAAAGGCCGTCCAACGTTCCAATCGACGGTACCGGTCCATCATAATCCTGCGAAATAATTTGGGCTAATTTATAAGGGGACTTCTCAAATCGCGCACGTGAGCCGTTCGGATAACTCAGCTCATATTTTGTGCCATTTTTCTTGCCGGTAAAATAATCCAGCGATTTGAGCGCCGCATAGGTGTTGCAGTAAATCGTTTCCTTGCCAGCGGTTCCGCCTTCCTTGCCGAGGCCGGGAATTAAAAACAGGCCAAAAACATCGTCGATGTCCGTGATTAGATTCCGCACCATATAAGCGAGATCAATGAAAACGCCGGAGCCGGTGCCGCCGGTCAACGAGCCGACAATGAACACCGCGGGTTTGGAGTCTTCCGTATTTTTGACTTCAATGTTGCCGACGTTGGCATAAGCATTATTGATAGATGTAGCCACCTGATTGAAATTTTGGTGACCCCATAACGCCGCGCGGCCAAACGCCGGCCAACCGCCCGCGCCGGCCTCGTTATCCCCAGTTTCACCCGCCGGCGGCAGCCAGGAGCCGTCGAGCTTCGCGTCTTTTTTGAGCGCGTTGATCATCGTTTCCTTTTCGCGCAGATCAAGATAGACGCGCTTGATCTCATTCTTGAGCGCCGTCACCCCGGGATAGCTGTTCTCATCTGTTTCGAGATAAAGATACTCGACGTGGTCTGGCTTGTTCTTGCCCGTGTTCTCGTAATAAAAGTGCTGCACTTGTTCCACCACGCGCAGACCGCTGGTTCCGATTCCAATAATGATCGTTGGCTTAGGCATGACTCACCTCAGTTTTCTTGAGCGCCTTCATATATCCGTTATATTGGATCAGAAAAAGCATGATGACGCTGACGTAAACAATGAACTGCGGCAAAAGCGTCACGTAAAAAGTGGGTTGCTGCCACTGCAAATCGCTCGGCTTTGCCGTTTTGACGAAGAAATAAATATAAACGCTGAACACGACCAGGAAAACAGGCAACGCCGTTAAAAAGCGCAGCTTCAAAAGAATTTCTCGCGGCATGGCGCTCTTTTTCTTGGCCGGAAAGAGCTTGACCAACGCGAGATAAATCACCCATAACGCCAGCGCCGACATCAACAAAAGCGCAATACAACGCAAGATCAAATCCGGAATATCGCGATATTCCAGGCTAAAAAACAAACTGCTGATATCCATCCATCATTCTCCTTAAAAATAATCTTGGGATGCAGGTTGGCTGCTTCCGCCGCCTTGATAACCCGGCGGCGGGTTTGGCTGCGACTGCCGGCGGCTGGGATCGAAAATGCTGCTGCGGCCCTGCTCATCGTCGTCATCTTTATCTCTGAAAAAATTCTTCCAAACATAATATGCCAATGCCGCAACCGCGGCCAGCGCCAACAGCGCGAGCAGCCAGCCCCAACTGCCGGCGGAAGTAACTTTAACGTACACCTGCTGCGAGGTGAGATTGTCGCCCGTGACTTTGATCCCATACACGCCTGCCGCCAATGTTGGCAGTGCATGCGAAAAATCTTTGAGCACGGTGATCGGAGCGACGCGCTCGCCGCCTTCGATTTTGGTGATATAAATTTTATAGCTCGTGTTTTCCACACAGCCGAGGCAGCGCCATTGGACGGTGATCTTATTGTTTTCCGAAAATTCCTGCGGCGCGTTGCGCTTGCCGGTCGGCGTAATAATTTCGATAAATTTTTGCGAGACGCTTCCTGGTTTTATAAGAGGCGGCAGCGTACCGCCTTTGCCCGGCTTAATTCTACTGACGTCTATTTCTGAAAACTCCACCTTGAAATCAATATTCGGGTCTTTGTAGCTGAACACGGCCAACGAATTGATGAAAGCTGCGCTTTTATAATCGGCGATATACTTTTTTTCCTGGACCGTATACGACTCGCTTTTCGTGTCGTCACCCAAGCCGACGATGACGACCATAAAGTATTTGCTGATCGCAACCTGAAAAAATGCCGCATTCGCTGCCCTCGCCTTGGCGATTTCGGCAAAAGTCTCTTGCTGCGTATACGAAAAGGAAGACGTAAAGGTCCAATACTTGTCGAAATCCGCAGGATAATTAGCGATTCGGTTGATCTGAAGCTGCTCGCAGGTTTTGCGGGCGCCAAAAGGCATGATCATCAAAAAACCGCCCGGCTCGATAAGAGGACGGCCTTGCCCCGACATAATGCCCGCAATACGAGGGTCGGTATTGACGGCGAGGTCCCAATGATTGTTGAAACTGCCGTTATAAGTATTGGTAATGATCGCTCTTACCAACGCGAGCGCCTCGGCGCGCATCGCCGCCGTAATTTTGTGGTCGCTTCGCAATAAATTGCCGGAAACGTCCACCAGCACGAACGCGCTGTTTTGGGCCAGCAACGGCGTCCAGCCGGTTAGCCAAAGAATAACGATGAGCTTTTTCATCATCACACTCTCCTCGGTTGAATAGTCAGGGCGATCAGCGCGAAGAGCGCGAAGAGCGCGTAGATGATCGCCAGCCAAATAATAAAAGACCAATTGCCTTTGTAATTTTGCAACACCCGGTCGAGGGCGACGGCATACGATTCCTGGTCGCTGCCGTCTTCAATGAGATAACCGCATTCCGTCGCCTTTTGAAAAAAATTATAGCTTTCATCGCCGCCCAAATTCACGCACGCGACTTCCGGAAAGAACTCGGCAAATTCATCATTTGAGCACAGGAAATTTTCTAAAGTTTCGTGGCCGAGATTGTCGCCGCCGTCCGTGACGATAACGAGCAACCGTCGGCTGTAACTGCCAGAATTTCCCTGCTTTTTGGCATACAGAAAATTAGACCAAATCACCTCATACAACGGTGTGCCCGGCGTGACGGGAACGTCACCGCGAAGATAATCCTGCGCCTGCTTGCGGTTGGTAAAAAAACTATGCTGTCCCAGCAACTCGGTATGATCGGTTGCCAAGATGATTTCCGCCACGCTCGCTTTTGGCGCTTTGTCCTGCGTCAGCCAGCCGATGATAATTGCCGTGTTGTCGTCCAATTCGTCAATCGTGCGCACCAGCGAATCGCGACCCTGCTCGATATGGCCGACCATGCTGCTACTGTTGTCCAAAATGAAAGACACCAAACTGTAAGGCCGGTACGCAATCGCGATCAACATGATAAATCCCAGCGCCGGAAACAACAGCCAGAGCTTGCTTTTGTTGAAGCTTTGGTAAGCGAGAAAGAAAAATTTTTTCTCCTCGGTTTGCGTCAACGGCTGCTCCACGATCTCTTTCAAGCGCTCGCGCGCGAATTTTTTCCGCCAGAAGAGCAGCGCGATCACGGCCATCAGCAAAACCGCGCCAAGCGTCACAAGATGAACAAGCTCGGTGCCGTGCCGCGCATAATAAGTGGACGACGACCACAGGAAGCAAAAAACCGCTATGAGCAGAAACGCCGTCGCCGCCGCCACAATGATCGTGTTGCGAAAAATGTAATGCGGCTGCGTCAGCGGAAAGCGCTTCCGGTCAAAAAAATTCATAAAGATGAACAGCGCGTACATCACCGCAAAAAGCGCCAACGGCAGCCACCAGGCCTCCTGGCCATATTGAAATTCTTCATAAAACCGGCGCAAGGAATTGATAAGCTCGCTCATTATGCCAAAATAACGGTTGTTTGTTCGTTGCTAAAAGGCGATTTCATTCCATAAGAGACGATTTGCTGAATGCAATCCCGCTGCAAGCGCAGCTTGCGAAAAAGAATATCGACCGGCTCATCGACGGCGCGAATATTGGCGTGTTGCTTGTAATTATCGAACAGCGGCGCATAATAGACCGTGATCTCGAATGACTGCTGCGCCTGCATGGACAGCGGCCGGATGTCGCGGCCCAAACTTTTCGCTTCTTCGGCAATGCCGGTCGGCGCGTCGATAAAATGCTCCAAATTGCGCGCTTCTTCCATGAGCACGAGAATAGCGCTTAACCAAAGCAAGTAAACTTCCCGGAAGAGCTGCTCGTTTAAAACCCGCCAGCGCTGCTCGTCATTTTTTTCGTCTTTGATGCGGCGAATTAAATCGCGATCGGTTAGAACGCCTTTTTCCTTTAAGCCCTTCAGCAGCTCGTCCCATCGGCTCACCGGAATACGGTTTTTTTTCGCGGCATATTTCCACCACATCAGCTTCAAATGATCGGCCTCCGAACCGGTCGGACTTTCCTGCTGGCTGCGCAACAGCAAGCTTTGGAACTTGCTTTCAACGCCCTGCAAAGATGCAAAGAACGCCAAATGTGGCTGAATCCGAATCTCAGCGCGCGGAAGCCGATAAACATGTTGTTCGAGATCTGCAATGGCTTCAGCAGCCCGGCTGTATTGCTTGAGTTTATTTTCTTTCTCATTGAGCAGCAACTTCATGTCGGTTAGCTCGCCATCTTTTTTGTCAAGCTCCCGTTGAGTTGCGTCTCTTTCCTTCGCCGCCGCGCTCCATTTTTGTTTAAAATTATCGGCTTCGCCGCGCAGTCGCTCGTTTTCAGTCTGCATTTCTAAGTTTTTATTTTCCGTCAGCCGCTTTTCCAAACCTCTCACTTCCTTTAACACCGCTTGGACTGCGGTTTCTAAAACGTTAAATCGCTGTTCGAGAATATTATCGCCGACCGCGGCGGATTTTTCAGCAGCCTCGCGCTTCCCTGCGTTCTGTACTCCTAACCGTTGGGAAACTTCTTCTTTAGTCAATGAGCGCGTCTTCAGAAAAGACAATGGCCAAATTCGCCACCAGTTTGAAGGTCGAGATTTGGGAACAGCGAAGGGCTCGCCTCGCTGCCCGGCGTCTGGCGATTTTCTTTTGAGCCAAAATATAATTAAAAAACCAATAACCACAAGGGTGATTACGAAAATAGAAGTGTTTATAAGCGCATCCCAAAAAGGATGGGAGGCTTCGGCGCCGGCAATGGCGCCCAAGCCGCGTTTATCGACCACAAGGATTTGGCCGTCGGCCAGCACGATTTTTTGATTCGTGAGCTCTTGTCTGCTCGTATAGTTATCATTAGTGAGAAAAATTTTGCCATCATCTTGTTTCAAATATATCGCGCCATCCTCACCTTTGAGCGCGACAAACTTGTCCGCATCGAAGCCGTATTCTGGCTGAATCCCGGCTTTTTCGATAAACATCGTCGGCGCGTCTGGCACGATCACCCGAATGTATTCATCCGGAAATTTTTCATCGAAATCCAAGATGATTGCGTTTTCCTTGATTTCAAAAGGTAGCTGCTGGTTTTGATTCGAGGCAAACATGACGGTTTCCCCCGGCTTTTTAATCGCTTTGACGTTAAACATATACCTCGTCTGATCGTAGAAGAAGATTTGTTTTTTAATCACGCCGCTCAATTTATCTCTAAAGCTTTCTTCTTTGGCTTGCACTGCCCCGGCGCGCGCTTTTTCAACAAGGTCATAAACCCTGCTATCATCAATATAAGGTAGCGCGATCTCCAAATTTCCATAATTGACTCTCAAAGGGCTTCCCTGCTTAAGTTGGTCATAACGATAAATCTCCCCCTTGAAAAATTTTATTTGCCGGTTTGGGTCGGTGTAATCCCGCCTGATCTGCAAATACTTTTCTTCCGTAAAGGCGGATTGCGCCATTCCCACGCAAATGCCGATGATCAAGAGCCAGGTTTTCATTGCTGCCATCCTTTGAAAGCGTCCGAACGCTTACGTTTTAAATTGACGTTTTACGATTTAATGCACAATCCACGTATAATGCTCGTCATAGGCGTCGGCAATTTCTTGATCCGACACAAAAGCTTTTTCCTCCATAACAATACGACTGTTGTTTTCCACAAAACAGCTTACATTATCGTTCTCAAAAACTTCCATGCCAATGTGCGAAATGCGATTGTCCAACCGCATCTTTTTGAGCAACGAAAATTTGTGGCGCTCCTGATTGGCCAAAATTCTGTGGTGATCGCGCCCCATAACTTGGTAAAAATAAAGATAGTTCCCATCCAACGCAAAAGAACCGGCAAGGGGCTTCTCGGCACGAACCGAGCGATGTTCGCCATTCTCAACGAACGGCTTGCCGATTTCCACCAGCGGCAGAAACTCGACGTCATTCGGCCCTCGTGTCCGACGAACGCCGAAATAGGCGTTGGTCTTCAGGCTCTGCAGAACAACGGCATTGCGTATCGTCCCGTAAATGCATGCGCCCCTCGCCACCGCGCTTTTCAGCTCGGCGCCTGAAAAATTAACGTTGTTCCGCGGCCTCTGACCGGCGGCTTGGAGCGCTTTTGTGACCGACTCTTTGATCATCGGAAAAAGCACGCTACGTCCGGAAAAAATCACCGTTTGAATCGGCGCGTCGTTCGCGAGTTCGATAATATCGCGCGCGGCATGCTCGACGTTGTCATAGATCAACTTTTTGAACAGCGTGTCGCCGCGGAAAAGAGTATATTTTTTGCCATTTTTCTGCAGCACTTGATAGAGTGGATCACCCGCATTGATCGTAATCTTGATCTGCGGAGCCAGCGAGTCAAAAGACTTTCTGAATTCTTCCAAGGCGTTGTTAATTTCAGATTCGCTTAACAAGTAGTCTTTGTCGGAGTTTTTGCAATTGTCAATCAGGCGCGTTTTCAAAAAAAAGGCGGCTTGCATAAACGCTTTGCGCAGGCGCAACTGCTCTTCCCGGTCGTTTATCGACATATTCAGCGTCGGCGTAAAGGGATTGTAACGCTTCAATTCCGGATAATCTTCTTTGAATTCATACAGCAATTTGATCAGGCAATAATCGATGGTGTCGCCGCCGATGCCGTAGCCGAGTTTGGCCAAAATATCCACGTGATATTCTGGGTCTCCGGCCATTTTGCGCTGCTGCACGTTAACTACCGTGGCGTTGATGGTCGCGCCGCCCATGTCGAAGATCAACACGGTTTCGTTCTCGTCAGCGTTCTGGCGATGCTTGCTATGAAGATAGTACAATAGAATGGCTTCGGCTTCATGGATATAACGCACTTCTTTGAACCAGCGCAGTTTATCGATGCTATCCACGAGCGCCTGAATTTTCGTGGAGGTGAAATTGTTGGGAATTGCCACCACGAGACGCTCAGGTTTGTACGCGCCGCCGTTTAAAAATCCCTGGGGCAGTTGCGTCGAGCTTTCAATAAACTTTTTATGATCCGCCAACAAACCCTCCACCAATAGCGAGGTCAGTTCTTTACCATCGAGCTTAAGCGGTATTTTGTTGTTGAAAAGAATTTCATGGCGATCGCTAAAGCCCAGCATTTTTTTAATAGATTGAAAGGAAACGCGGTCTTTTGTGCCAGCAACTTTTTGCGCGTCAAAACCGTGCTCGTATGAACCACGATCAATCGCGCCATTTATCGAAGGCGGCAAGTAATCGCGACGTTTATCGAAGACGATAATCGACGGCGTAATCAAATCCTGGCCGTCCTGATCTTTTTGGATGACACAATGATGCGCCTCGACGCCGCTGGCGATGCAAGAGCCGGTCGTGCCCGGATCTAGGCCGACCCAAACCTCGTTGAGGGCCGGCCCAATGAAAAAAGAATAAGGCCATTGGCGCTGGAATTCTTTGTGGAAAATTCCTTTCGTGAAACCGGCGCTGACTTTAAACTCCAACGCCGTTGGCTGCCGCACCGCCGGCGCACTTGAGTTCTGCGCGATCACGGCTGTGGCTTTGAATTTTTTCTGCCGCCGATAGCGAATAGGGTAAGCCTGAGTATACTCCCGGTTTTCACCATCCTTTAAGAAAATGTCAAATCCGTTCGGGCATTGCGCGCCCGTGAGCTGCAAGAACACCGGCACGCCCCAATTAAACAGATAGTTGGGAAAAGTGTAAGTTACTTCGCCATGGATCTCCATGGTAGCCTGATGGCTATCCCACGGCTTGAATGGCGCGCGCACCCGACCGCGGTTTTGTTGGTAGTCGATGATTTCGTAATGATCGTTAAAACCATCGAAATGCAGCTTTATGCCCAGTGGGCGGCCGCACCGAATGATTAAATAGAGCACTCCGAGGCCAAGGAGAATAGGAAGGACGTAGGACATAATGATGATGGAAGTTTTTGAAGCGAATTTGACTTTTTCAACCGGGATCGTCCGCCCGGCGGTGTAGGTAATTTTTAATTTGCTGTCCGGAGCAATAATGTAATCGCAATTGAATTTGTATTGCACTTCGAGCGCCTCGAAGCCGAGACTATCCGGCGCATTAAAATTTTTCAACCGCGCGCGAAGCTTCGGCACGGTGTAGTTCATCCGCGCGGCATCCAAGTCCACCCGATCGCCATTGGCGCAGCGTAGTCGATTTTCGTTTACGTCATAAGAAGCGAGAAGCGTATCAACTAACGTGTCGCGTTTTCTTTCCTTTCCAACCCCGACGATGCGCAAAACGAGGCTGGAAACCTTCAAGCTGTCGTTGTGCAAAAAGTTGATCGTCGTTTCTGAAACATCATAATTGGGTTGGCGATAGCCACTCTGCTTCAGCCGCAAATCGGAGTCGATCTTGATCGTCACGTTCTCTGGCTCATAAAATCCGGCGTTGAGGCGGATTTTATGCGCGATGATACCCAGCGGGACCAGTCGCCCGTCGCGATAGAGTTTGGAAGAGAACTCGAAATCAAAATAATCGATCAGATAAAACTTGCCGCGTAGCGCGTCGATCTTGCCGAGAATCTCTCCGGCATAGTAATCGTTATATCCGAAGAGTTGGCGAATCAAAGCATAATCCTGCTTGTTGCCAAAATCGGCGCCGGTGAGAAAGTCGCTGGCAACGATCAGAATATACTCTTCCGCATGCGGCTCGCCGCTGATGCGCTCGAGCGCGACCGGATACACGAGGTTGGAAAGCGTGTAACCGTCTCCCCACGCCGGCTTCGGGTTTTGCCAAATGGCTTGGAGAAATCTTCCAACGTCGTTTTTGTATTTGCTCTTGGCTTGCGACCAACTCACGCTTTGCGGGACGATGAACAACTCTTTGAATTTGGCATAAAGCGCGCGGTTCTGTTTCAGTTGATCGCGGTTGTTCACGAGGTATCCGGTCCGATCGCGATTCAAGCCGAAATAATAAAAGGAAATCTCATCCTGCTCGAGATCAAAAAAAGGAACTTGCTTTTCGCGCTCATAACGCAAATTATCCGTCCGGCCTTCGACAATTTCGCCAATCCTGTTTTTTTCCGGAATCTCATTCTTGAACAGCGCTGTGACCGTTTTAAGCATGCCAAGGCTTTGCTCTTCCTGGCTGTAAAACGGATAGGAGTTGTCGTACAAAATCAAATAGTGCCGGCGAAAGATTTTGGGGTCTTGCGCTGAAAGGTTTTTAACGAATAATACCAGAGCAAGTAGTGTTAGTGTTTGAAACCTGAATCTATGCATTATTTGAATTTTCGTAAAACTTCTTGTACCGGATAAGTGAAGCCAACAAAAAAGCTTTATTGTTGGCTTCGTTATATACGTTGAGCAAGCTGTTAGTTTTTATCCATGGAAAATAGCGTAATGAAGACTTGATTTTCAGTCTCATCACGCAGCCATACTTTGATTTCAACGCTTCGATCATCGCCTTCAAAATGATTGTCCGCGCACCGCAATCGTAACGGTAAGAATTTTATGCGCTCAGGATTTGATGTTATTGCACGGTCTAAATTTTTTTCAAACCAAAACTTAACTGCATCGGCGCGGCTCAAAGCATACTCTCGATTGATTTCTTTCTTTTGGCTCTCGGTCAGTTGCCCAACTTTGGCCAAATCAAAACGTCTGTCGGCATAGCCCGTGATTTCCATGCATAACTGCGGACGGTTATCACGTTCAAATCTTGATACAAAATAGTCCGTGATAAATTGCTTGAAAAAGTTTAATTCTTTTTCAATGTTGGCGTTGATCTTTTTATCGCCAGGCGGAAAATCGCGGGTTTTAAAATAGGTTAAAACAAAAGCATGTTCTTCGGTCGTCGTCGGTTCAAGAGTTGATTTATTCAAAAGATCGTCCAAAAAGTTTGTTTTGAACAGAACCTGCACACAGTTGTTCGGCCCGTTACCACTCCCAAAACATAACTTATCGGAGTCGAGCGTTAAGGCTTTTATCGCATCAAAACGAGGCAATTCTGTATAGTCATATTGAGCAGGTGCATGAGCTGGTGTACCCAATGGCGTAGTAAAATTCTTGCCGCAAGCCGTGTTGACGGGTTTCCCCATAATCTTTTCCCAAAGCGAGGTATTTTGAAATAAACCTTGTAACTTTATATCTAACTTATCCTCCCTTTTTTCCACAAGAACTTTGTTAAATTCAGTAAATAATGATTGCGCCTCTATGCTTTCCAGCAAAGGACTAACTGGATTAAATTCGGATCGATTATCTATATATGAAAGTTCGGCGGTATCAGTGGCCAATTTTCTATAGAAGAAAACTCTAATATTTTTCCAGGGCGTTGAGACGTCTTTCAAAAGACGGTTCAGAAGAAAAGCCTGAGTTTTTCTCTCTTTAACGAGGGTCAGTCGAATAAAGGCCAGATCGCGTCCGGTCAGTAAAACGCTCGATTTTTTTTGCTCATCTGTGTTTTCGCGATATAATTTAATCAACCAACTCTGCCAATAGTTATCCAAACGTTTTTTGCATTTTGGCCAAACAATTTCATTCTTAGCCGTCCAAATGATATAAGCAAATCCGGAAAGCTTGATTTGGCATTCTCCGTACTCAATCAAAAAGTTTTCATACATCTGGGGATCTGCACTGAGTTTGTCCAACGAGAGATAGTAATAAACCTCGTCATCGTTTCCGTTGCATAATCCATCATTTCGAGCGAATACTGATGAAACGAAGACAGCATTGATCAACAATGCCGATAACCACAACAAATGCAACCTTCGCATAATAACCCTCCTTTTTCGTTTTGCTGTTAGGCGTTCACTGCGCTGAATAAGCCGGATTAGTTGGAATGTCGTATTTTTTTAGGGAATCTATCATTACTTTCGCCATTTTTCCAACGTTGATCTTGAAGTATTTTGCATTAGGATCGGACAAGTAGTTTTCATCAATAAATTGAATCATGCTTCTGTTTTTATTGAGATCATATTGTGCCCAAGCACCAGGAGCGCCACTAAGGCGAAACGGAACCGGGATTTCTTTTTTGTTTCCATTAATGTCACAAGTGATTAGGATTTCCAACGAATCATTCATGACCCGATCGCTTTCATTGCGAACGATCATAGTGAGCCTTTTGCCGGGTTGAGATTTCCAATTTACAAGAGGAAACTCCAATCCAATAATTTGTTTAGAATCGTAGCGATCACGAACTTGTCTCGCACTCAATTCACTCGGTGCCGCCAACGTCACCGACGTTTGGATTTGCGCGTAAAATTGGGTATGGAAAAGTTCGAGAGTTTGTTGCATTGATTTAATCATGGTAACCAATGTTTGCCGGTTGAGGTCGGTTTGTTGTTGCATTACCCCAAAAGATTTCCGCGCGATCTCCAACATCTCCAATGACTGCTCGGCGATATGAGTTTGTTTATACGCAAAACAAGCCATGAAAAATAATATTAACAACTCCACCCATTTTCTCGCTCGATCAGCACGAGTCTGAGATTGTGTCTGTGTGGGCTGTGTTTGTAACTGCCCCGGAGTCCCAGCGTTTCCCATATTTCCTGTGCTCCATCTCAGCAAAAAAGAGCCGAAAGCGCCAACTTTGCTTTTAAGATAATTCCATAACCAATTGAATAAACGCCTCATAAACTTTTCCTTATAAAAAACCGCAATCAGTTTAATCGAGAAGCTTAGATCTTATCTTACCCATTGCTCAACCGAAAAGCAACGACCGTGTGGCGATCACGCATTAATTCCGCTCTCACCCCTCGCGCAAAGCCGTTTGCAACCTCGTTTCCGGGTCCATATTGGCCGGCCAAATAAAAGCGCTTTGCTCGTCTTTGGTCCAGTAACTGATTTTGTATTGCTCCAAATCGAAATGAACTTTGGCGTTGGCCTCGGCGCCGCGTTGATGATCGCGCCGGCAGGTCAGGATCAGTGGCACACCGAGGCCGTGCGCAAATCCGACTTCAAAATAAACCGAGGGTCGCGCAAAAGTCAAATCCGCGATCACGCATTCGGCTTCGATAATGCCTTGCAAGATCGAATTGGTGATCGGTTTGGAATCTTCTTTCAAATCGACGCGAATCGGAAAATAGCCCAATTTCGTGCAGACCGGCTCTAATTGTTTGACATAGAGCTCGTCAATTTCTTCGTAGCCAAAAGCGCAGGCCACAAAAATCGTCGTGCGCTGCGGCCGCATCGGGCGAAAAATAACCTGGCGGCCTTCGGCAAGCTGTTTGGCGATACGTTTTCCCTCGTCAGTTAGGCTTAACTCCGGTGCTGCCGCTTCCGGCGAATCATAGCTCTGCCGAACCCGCTGCGGGCTTGGGCTATTCGAGTCGAGGGTTTTGCTCAATAATAATTCCAACGCTTCCAAAGCATTGACTTCTTTTGCAATATGCGTGTCGATTTGATTATCGGCAAGCAAGCGCGGCTGTGGCACGCCAAAGGCCGCCGGCTCTGGCCCGGAACGCGCGTCGAATTGCGTGTGGGCATGCAGCAGGTTTTTATATTCTGCCATGTCTTTGGCCGCGTTTTTCAAAAGCTTTGCGTAATCGAGCTGCGAGGCAATCATCATTTTGACGGCGAGCTTCAATTTATCCGTCGGCAGACGATCAAACCACAGCAGCGCCAGCAGTATTGATTTTCGATAATCATTGAGCGTAAACGGAAGCGAGATCGTCATAACGTCCTGCTATTATTGAATAAGTAGATTGAAGGGTAATTTTCTGGAGCGATTTTTTTGAGACAAAAAAAGCTCGCAACCTATAAAAAACAGCTTTCTCAGGCGATACGTATGACGCCGAGAAGGCCGTTTTTAAAGAATCGGGCTAAAAAAAGCTCGATGACAAAATGAGGTGTTGCCACCATATGACCATACCGCGTTATGTGACCCTAAAACTGATAAGCAGAAACCCAAAAATCAACTACATACCATATTAACAAAAAAATACGTTCCTGTCAAGAAAAAACTCTTGCAATTGTGAAGTTTTTGTTTTATATTTCCGCAACTTGTCGGGATGTGCTTCTTTGACGTGCTTCTTGGGCCTGCAGTGTTTTTATTTCAACGCATAACACGCAATTGTTTGAGGTCACGTTTAAAAAAGCGACGGGAAATCTCCATTTTATTTCCAGAAAACCAAAGGTATTGGCGACATACCTATTGTATTATTAAACAGGGAGAATAGGTTATGGTCACGGTTGAAAACTGTTTCAAGTTTCTGGCGATGGTTGGCGGCATTTTTGCGTTTGCGCAAACCGTCTGGTTTTTATGGATTGTGCCGGATGATCGGCGGCGCGCCCGCAATACCGCATTTGCGGTCACGACCATCGTGATGTTGAGCGTCAGCTATTACGCCTGGGCGCAGCACGAAAAAACCCAGGAAGAACTCAAAAAGGTTCAAAGCGCTTTGGAAGAAAGGCGCGTGCAAGAAGAGCAATTGAAAAACCAAAAGGCGGAGGTGGAAAGGCAACTGTCAACTTCGGAAAAGCTTTTTAAGATCACCCAAAACCAATTCGATGAATACAAGGACCACACCCACGCAAGCATCAAAAAACTCGCGGGCTTTTTTTGGGAACTTAAATCCGACATCGACACGTCGAAGCAACAGCTCGACGCCGCCAAACAAGTGTTGGCGGCGTTTCGGCAAACGTATAAGCGCGAATTTATCGAGTCCGAACGGTGGAAATACATGCAAGACTTGCTGGGCCGGCTGCGCCAGCGGAATTTTTTTGACGCCCCGACGCAGGATATTATGATCGATGAATTGGAAAGCCAGACCGATCAATTGCGCCTGCGCGCCGTTGCGATGTTTGAAGATTTGGACCGACTGGATCAAAAAATGCAAAGCCTGGAGCAGCAAATTGACGATCTCGCGAACAAGTTTCGCGGCGCGATTTCGCCAAGATTTACCCGAAAAACCATATTGCAGTTAGTGGTGGAGGAATAGAAGAGTTTTCTGTGGGTGCATCGTTTAGGAGATCGACCATGATGAAATACGTCAAGAAATTTTTTAATTTATTTTATCCCGTCATCAAAGACCAAAATAACCAGCCGAATCGGGCAAAGGCAACGAACGGCAACGGCCAGCGCCTCAATTTCTCACCGGCGGCGGAGGGGCCGGAGCGAATTATCGAAGTGCAGGCCACCGTGGAAGCCGCGCCAGTTGTTGCCAGGTCGCTCGATGAGCAAGTCCGCGACTGGGCCGCGCTGGATGGATACATGTGGCGCGACAAAAAGCAGGCCTGGGACGTCATTAGCGCGCGAATTATTTCGAAAGTCGAGCCGGGTGTGCAAGAGGAGCTAATCGAGATTCCGAAGATCGGCGCGGAGACTCAAGTTGATCGTGATCGACTCGAGCACTTGAATGCCATCAGAGACCGAATTCTGCCGCGCGTAGACTCCGCCAATAAGCAGAGCGAACGGTTGGAACAAATGGGGATTACGTTTCGGGGCGCCAGCCTAATGGTATGGATTGGCTGGATGTCCGTCACCGCATTAGGCTGGGTTTTCAGTTGGATGCTGGAACGGATCGTTCAGCGCGGGCAGAGTTCTCCTCCGATTGCAGATTCGAGTTTACCTCCGACCGCCGATCCGAGTTTAACTCCGCCCGCTGGCCAGAGCGTCAACGATATCATAGCGTTATTTGCTGCAAGCTTTAGCAAGCTGCGCGAGCGGTTGATCGATGCGTTTCCTGGTTATCAGGGCCACGAATGGATCGTGATCATTTTGGGAATCGTGCTCGTGCTGGTGGCCATTCTCGCCTATTTGCAGGCGCAAAGATTGGCCGGCCAATTTCAAACAATCGAGTCCGCGCTTGACATTGCCACGCAGGGCGCGACGACGCCGGCGATTGATAAAAATATCGGTAGCTATGAAACGAGCAATCCCAAAACCACAAAACGGAAAGCCAAGTGGCTGATCATCGCCGTAGTTTTAGGCTTATTGGGATTCGGCATTCTCTTGAGCGCTGTGCAACAGGGTTACAACACCATCTCTTTTATCATGCTCGGCTACTCGTTGGCGGCGGTTACCGCAGCGATTATGATGTTGATCTTGCATTACACATTGCGGCTCGGCGACCGCACTCAAGAAAATCAGCGATTCATGCCGACATGGCTTTATAAAATGATGGTCGGCGTTACTTTCAGTGTGCTCATGATGCTTTTGATCAGTCTTGTCATTCTAACAGGGTGGGCCGATGATTTTCCTTCAGCATTGGCGGTGTTTTCAATCGGCATTTTTTTGCTGTTTGGCACTACGGCTTTAGCCGCCGGCCAAATCTATTTGAATATTTTCCGCAACGAAAACCGCTGGATCGGCGTGCGGGCGCAGCTCGATCGGCGCCTGCATGACTTGCAGGAAGCCATCGACAAGCCCATCAAAGAAGCTCAAGAAGCCCGGCGCAAGCAAGAGGAAAGAAAACGTCAGGCGGCATTTGAAAAAGCGCGCGTTCAGCACGAGGAGAAAAGAATGTACCACATTTTTGAGGAAGCCTATAACCGCGGCAAGACCGCGCGCGAACTTCAGGAACATCGCTTAAGGGGCGCGGCTTTGCCAGGCCCGCGCGAGCTGATGGTCGGGAATGAATAAAGCAGCGCCGCCGCAACTAAATCCGAATTCGGTGTCATAGAAATTTTATACCCGAGGGTAACCTTATGGCCAGTATCAAGAATTTCTTTGCAGGCTTATTTAAACGTAATGCGATCAGCGACGACGTCAAAACGCCTCTGCTTCCTATGATCACTTATCGAGAAGAGAGCCGAAAACCGCTTATCGGCCCGAAAGAGGAACTGTTCCTGCCGGTGCGAACCGAGATTGGCGACAAGCTGAATCTCGACGGCTATGAATTGCCGGGCATCACTTTTCAAGTGCGGGTGAACGACACTCAACCATCGGTTTTGCCGGAAGCACCGCCGAGTTTTCCCGGCCTTCATTATAATACGGATCAGTTTCGCGTCGGCCTCAATGACGGCTATGCCGGAATTTCGCCGCAATATAATATAGACAACCTGCCGCAGGCGCATGAAATCAACAAGGCGTTGTCTTACCCTCTGCGCCCGCTGGAGCGCATCGCCGCCGCCGAGGCCAAAAAAGTTTGGCTGGATTTGTTCATCGAACAACGCAAGAACGAGTTAGAAGACTTGGAGAAAACCGAAAAGGATTGGCAAACGCGCTCGGTGAGTCTCCAGGATTTGCGCAAAAAACGGCTGGATGATGAGTTTGAAGCGGAAGAGCAACGGCGAGCGCTTGCGGGAAGAGAGCAAGCCGAGCCTGTCGTCGAGGTAAAAGAGGAAAACGCCGGGCAGCAAAACGTGCTGGGCAGGTTTGTTACCGGTGTCTTTTTGACGGCCTGCGGCCTTATTTTCATGATCGCGGATATTGCGCTTTCCATCGCTGCCATTTACGCGTTGGGCTTTCAAGACATCGAAGGCGCCAAATGGAACGAGGCCATTTTTAACACGTCGCTGTGGAAAACGCACTGGGAGGGCGTTTTTGTCTGCCTAGGCTTTGCCGCGATTACGATCTTCTTTAAATATGCCTATGAACGGCTGGTGCACTCCACCAAAAAACTCAGAGGCTTCGAGCTTGCCTTTTTTACGACGCTGTCCATCATTTGCTCGGTGACGGTGTGCTTCCTCGGTGTGTTGCGCGCGGATTATCTTTTGAAAAACATGCAAGCCGCGGTGCAGATCGATACGCAAAAGCTTACAGCAAATCCGCAATCACCGGCAGTCCCGGATTCCACCAAACCAGCGCCGGTTGCAAAAGATGAGCAGGAGTTTTTTGGCGTGAATCACCAAGTCGCTTTTGGCGCGATGCTGTTGACGACGATTCTGTTTCCGCTCTTAGGCGGGGTTGCCCTTTCCGAAGGCTTGAGCCGGATGTTTGGCGGGCTGGGCGAAATTTTTCATCATATCGCCCGGCCATTCAGCCGGGTGACCAAAAAATTTACCGAGGTGGCGCAAAACGCCGCGCCAACCGCGTTGGACAAAGAAAACAATATGGTTGATTCTCGTCTCAACACCGTGTATCATCAAAGACGGCTGCTTCGCGATGAGCTCAATAATGCCGAGCGGGAAAAATTTCTCATCGACCAATTGTTGCCGGTCTGGCAAAAAGCGCTTGAACAATACAAAGACAGCTTGAACGAGATGGCGGAGCTTGAGCGCCTGCTCTATATGCACGGCTATGAGCAAGGCAGAATTTTGCGCGGCAGCCACCAGGGCTCGTCTAAAATCATCTCCGGCATTTTGGCGAATGAGCTGACCCTGCGCGCCGGCGACGATTTGTTTGAAGCGACCAATGGCAAAGCCAATGGCGGGAGCGAGCTCATCCCTCACCCGTTACCTAGCTTTCAAGGAGCCTAATGAGAATGTTCCTCTCACTCATCGTTTGTGGGTTGCTGATCGCGGCTTGCGGCGGCAACGAATCCAAAGAGACGCCGGCCGACAACAAAGTCAATGGGCGCGGCGAAGCCTGCATCGCGTTCATCGACATGTCCAAAAGCTTGCCGCCGGAGGCATTCAGCCGTGAGCTGCAAAGCCTGCGGGACAGCTTTATGGGATTGTCCGAAAGCGCGGAAAGTTACATGCAAATTTATCCGCTGCATGGCAACATCAATCGCGGCGTGCCGCCGGTGGTCAATAGCAAAGTGTCGCCCAATCTTTATTCCGGCGACCGCAAGCTCACTGCGGCTTACCGGCAAAACCGGCAGACGCAATGGCAGCAATATGAACAAAGAATTGTGGCTTTGCGGCAGGAGCTTATGCAGGCGCCTAGCAACCCGCTGGTTCGCACTTGCATTATCGACGCTTTTTCGTATGCCGAGCGTTTTTTCAAAACCAAAAATCACGTGCAGAAAAAACGCTTGATCCTCGCCAGCGACATGCTCGAGGATTGCCCAGCCCGCGGCATCGATATGGATAACACCGCGGAGGAATTTCGCCGGAGCACGGCGCAAGCCAACAATGGCTTGGTTCACACCGCGACTTATTTGAACGAGGTCGAGATCAAAATTTTTGCCCCCGGCGGCCCGAACGGCATTCTCGCGCTGCCGTCGGGCGTCAGCGTGACGGAGTTGGAAGAATTTTGGCGCACCGTTTTAATGAAACTCGGCGCGAGCGATGAAAATATTAGTCTTGAGATTATTTGAGAGAGGCGCGAGGAGCGAATGATATGGAAAATTTAGATAAAACTTGTTTTATGATTTCTCCAATTTGGGAAAAAGGTACTCCAGAATATCAAGATTTTCGTGAGATATTTGACTATGAAATCAAACCGAGTATAAAAGAAGTAGTTGATGGTATTAAAGTTTTGCGAGCTGATGATATTCACGATTCAGGTTCATTAACCAAAGATATTTTAGAATGCCTTGAAGGAGCGTTTATTGCTATCGCGGATATGACAGGTCAAAAAGCTAATGTTTTGTATGAACTCGGGGTTCGACATGCGCTTAGTCTTCGTACAATTTTGATTGCTAGAGAAAAAAAGGATATTCCTACAGATTTACTGGAATATCGAACTATCATCTATGATCCCACTTCAAGAAAGGGGTCGTTCGAATTTCGTGAAGTAATCAAAGAATACATTCGAAAGATAATTAATAATCCCCAGAAACCAGACAACCCTGTTTTTGATAAAATAAAGCCATCTTCTAGCAAGAACGGCACTACTCGGTCTTCCACAGTTTTTGATTTTCCAACAAGATTCCAGAAAGAGTTGGAACGTATGAATGCCAAACGGGAAAAGATACAATGGGTTGTTCCTTCAACAATTAAAAAACAAGGAATGCCCGATTCATTACGTGGGGGAAAAGGAAATTTTGAGCTTTACGTTGTATACGAAAACAAAATCCCCAAGCAAGTTTTATATGTTGCTTTGATCGATCAAAAAAATGATATGCTTTGGGATCTGATTGATACTATTAAAAAGTTGGTAAAAAAGTGTCGTCTCGATGATCTCAATATGGAAGTCGTCCTTATAATAGCGTCTGATAAGAATTTAAATACTAAAGAAGAAAATATCATTAGAGATGAATTTGAGAAAATCCCCGCGAACAATAAGCTTATCAGTTTAGAAAATTGGTATAGTGACGGTAATCGCATAAAAAGAAAAAAGATTTCGGACTTTGGATTGAAATCGCAATTGTCATGAAATAATACGCGCATAAAACCGGAGCAAAAAAACATTTGCTTTACTCTTCTTGTTTTTTTATATTTTAATAAGAGCAGCAAAACCTCGGCGGTGTAGCTCAGTCGGCTAGAGCAGCGGAATCATAATCCGCGGGTCGGGGGTTCGAATCCCTCCGCCGCTACTTTTGAAATGATTCGCCCTAAAAGCGAATCATTTTTTATTTTGGGAAGCTTGCTTGTGGCAAGGGTTTTAGTTATATTCTGATCGAGGAGGAGAAACTCATGGCCGAGTTAACCAAGTTTACGCCGACGTTCAAAACTGAATTCGAACAATTGGCGAAAGACCGCAAGGAAGATTTCGAGGCGCTGCGAAGGCAGGGACGGTGGACGGCGTCGGTGTACATCGGGCCGTATATTGTGGAAACCCGGCTCAAGTTCAAAGTCTGTGAAGTGCTCAAGTTGGAGCGACTGCCACTGGTTCTTAAAACGCACAATCTGCTTGCTTTGGCGATCTTTGCCGGTTTGCTGGATGAGGTCAACGCGATGCCGATAGTGTTTGACAACTTTAAGAAGATCGATCGTCTTCACAAAGATACCGTTTGGCGTTATAAAATCGCCGACCCTTTGCATCAGAGTGTTTCAAACGACTTAAATGATTGGTTGTTTAACCCAAAAGATGGAGTCATATCATGGCTGGGACTATGACGATAAGCAAAAAGCTTCTTGACCGATTGCGCGCCGCGTTTAAACGTTATGGCAGCCAAGTATTGGGCGATCCTTCCATAGCCATTGATTTTTTTCCAACGGAATTTGAAGAGTTCTTTGGGGTTCTTTTGACTTCACCTAAATTTCAAAATATGACTTTTTCCGAACAGCAAAATTCCGTTTGGAATTACCTGCGCCGCGATCCCGACATGACCAATGCAGATCTTTTCTATATTTCGGAAATTGCAACCGAGTCCGAGGCGGTTGAGTTTATTTGAGTGATCGCCTCTGATTTAAATAATTGGCTATTCGTGGCTCTACAGGCGCAACTTCAAGCAATGGAGTGATAACATGTCTGGGACTATCGTAAGCACAAAGATTTCGGAACGGCTGCGGGAAGCGTTTAAGCGTTATGGGAGGGATGTCCTCGGCGATCCTGACATGACGGTCGATTTTTTTGCAACCGCTTATGAAGGCAGCGTGGGAGTTTTCCTGGCTTCGCCGCGTTTTCAAAATATGTTGTTTTCTGAACGCCAGGATTCGGTATGGAATTATTTACGCGCCGATCCTCAAACCAATAAAGACGACATATTCCTTATTTCCCGAATTTCAATGGAAACGGAAGCCGTCGAGTTTATCTGAGCTTTGGAGCGACAACATGACCGGAACGATGCCGGTGAGCAAAAAACTTCTCGATCGCTTTCGCGCCGCGTTCAAGCGGTACGGCGCTGAAGTTCTGGGTGACCCGGACATCACGATTCATTTCTTTTCATCAGAATTTGAAACACACATCGAGGTGGTTTTGGGATCGCCGAAATTTAAAAACCTGGGGTTCAGCGAAGATGAAGAATATGATTCCATCTGGAATTTCCTGCGCCAAGATCCGGAATTGAGCAAAGAAGATCTTTTTCAGGTTTCATTAATCCACCCGGTACCCGAAACCGTCGAGTTCATTTGAGCCACAACTTTTCTGTTGCAGCACGCCATCTCACCGTCGCAAAACTTTTTCGATGGATATCCTTCACCAATTCCACCAACACTGCGCCGACAAACAACTGGTGCAGCCGCAAGATCGGCTTCTGCTCGCCGTCTCCGGCGGGGTGGATTCGTGCGTGATGCTCGATTTGTTTCAACAATTGCGGGAGCAGTGGCAGTTGGCGGTGGCGCATGTGAATCATCAACTGCGTGGCAGCGAATCGGATGATGACGAAAATTTTGTGAAGACGTTGGCCGAAAAATCAGGGTTGCCATTTTTTTCACAACGAATCGAAACGTCAACTTATGCGCGGGATCACAAACTCTCGCTCGAAACCGCGGGCCGCGAGTTGCGTTATCAGGCGCTGGAAAATTTTCGCGAAAGCTGGCAGGGGCGCGCGGTGGTCACGGCGCACACGCGCGACGATCAGGTCGAAACGATTTTGGATCACATTCTGCGCGGCTGCGGATTGGCGGGGCTTGCGGGCATGGCGGCGGAAAGCGAGCTTTGTTTGCGAGGCGTCGCGGATATTTTTGAGAATGATAAAAATAGTGCACGGCAAAACGCGGCGCTATCCTCGGAAGATCGGCCCCTGAAGGGGCAACTACGAACGAAAATTTTACGGCCGCTTTTGCCGTTCTCGCGCGCGCAGATTGAAGAATATGCAAAATCCCGGCAACTGCAATGGCGCGAAGATCGCACCAACACGGATACCCAATTCCGCCGCAATCGCATTCGCCATGAATTGTTGCCGCTTTTGAAAGCTCGTTTCAATCCCCAAATTGCGCAAAGCCTCGAGCATTTGTCCAATATTGCCGTCTCGGCGGAAAATTATTTGCAGGCGGAGGCGGCAGCGCGTTTGCCGGAGATTATAAAAGAACGGCAATCCGATAAAATTATTCTTGATCTTGAATTATTTTGGAAGTATTTTCCTATAATACAGCGTTATGTCATTCGCGCGCTGCTGCAAGAGCTTTTGCGGCAGCCGGCGGAGCCGAGCTTTGCAGAAACGGCGCGGCTGCTCGCTTTGCTGCAACAACCGCCGGCGGGGAAAGTGGTCGCGGGCAAACGCTATATTTGGCGCCAGCAAATTGACGTGCGCGTCGATCACGACGACGCGGTTTTTGAGAAACAAAAAGCAAAAAGCAAAAGGCAAAAAGCAAATAACTTCTCTGTTCCGGTGAGGATGGGCGAACGTTGCGAAATTGCTGGAACTGAATTTGCAATTTTAATCGAGCGTAAAGAATTGCCGCGCGATTGGCGCGAGCAGGTGAATGCCAATTCCCAATTTGTGGACGCGGAAAAAGTGAGCGGCGAATTGTGCGTGCGTTTTCCGCGACCGGGTGATCGCTTCGTGCCGCTGCGGGCCAAAGACGGCGCGGGATTGGAGGGCGGCGCCAAAAAACTTTCGGATTTTTTCACGGATTTGAAAGTGCCGTTGCATCGCCGCCAGTCCGTTCCCGTTCTGGAAGGCGAGGCGATTATCTGGATTTGCGGTTATCGGCTCGATAACCGATTTAAAATTATGCCGGCCACGCGGAGTGTGCTGCACTTGCAGTTGCTGCCGTTGAATGACAACGGTTCATTCGCTCGCGGCGCAGCCAAAGATATTGAAATCATTAATCGCCGGGCGGATGATCTGAATAAAGAAACGATGAACGCGCTGACCTATCAAGCGCCATTCAAGTAAACCCGCTGTCGAGGAGCCAGGCGTGCCCGAAGAGATCGCCAAGTTTTTAAACAATCAATATCCGATTCTGATCACGGCGGAAGAGATTCAGGCGCGCGTGCGGGAGTTGGCGCGTGAACTCTCGGCCGATTATGCGGGAAAATGTCCGGTGTTTATCGGCGTGCTCAACGGCGGCTTCTTGTTTTTTGCCGATCTGCTGCGCCACGTGACCATTGATTGCGAAGTCGATTTCATCAAAATTTCGAGCTACGGCGAGGCGATGCGCACCTCCGGGGTCGTGAAAGTCCGCAAAGAAATTGATTGTCACATCGAGGGCCGCCACGCCATCGTCGTGGAAGATATTATCGACTCCGGCCTGTCCGTCGCTTTTCTCGAAAAAAAACTGTCGGAATTGAAACCAGTTTCGCTGAAATTCGTCTCATTATTAGTGAAAGAAGGGACGGCGCAGGTCGAATATCCGTGCCATTATGCCGGTTTTCGCATCCCCAACCGTTTCGTCGTCGGCTATGGTTTGGATTACGCGCAGAAGTTGCGGAATCTGCCGGCGATTTATGTGATGGATTAAATAAGGTCCGAAGTTCGAGGTCAACTGTCCGCAGTCTAAGGATGAGGCCGGATGACCTGAACGGAAATTTGGAAATAAAACACATCATCAATAAATAAGGAATACGACGGTGTCTGCTAAAAACCGTTCCGGCAACAAAAAGCCGCGCAAAGATGAAAATCCCCAGTGGGCGCGTCCGGCGCGCACGGTGGCCTTTTGGGCCATCATTCTCATGGTGTCCATCTGGGTGACCATGAACGTGAACAGTGAAGAGCGCCAGGTGCGTCTGGTCAACTACTCGGATTTTCAAGAACTCCTCAAAGACAAAAAGTTGCGCAACGTTGAGGTGAAAGGCGCGAAGCTTGATGCCGAGTTGAGCCAGCCGATTACCGGCAACAAAGAGCGGCCGGTGACGCACGTTCGCGTCAACTTGCCGGAGAAACCGACGACGGCCATCGTGGAGGAATGGAAAAAGAAGTATGGCGAAGAAAAACTCGTCGTCAACTTTAAAGACGAATCCCAGGAATGGTGGAATTACCTGTTGAGTTTATTGCCCTGGGTGATTCTGGGCTCTTTTTGGCTTTTTCTGCTGCGGCGCATGCAGGGCGGCATGGGCAGCAAGGGCATTTTTTCGTTCGGTAAATCGCGCGCCAAAATGATGACGGAAAATCAACCGAAGGTGACGTTCGACGACGTGGCCGGCGCCGATGAAGCCAAACAGGAACTGCGCGAGATCATCGAATTTTTGCGCGAGCCGGAAAAATTTCAGCGCCTCGGCGGCAAAATTCCGAAAGGCGCGCTGCTGCTCGGTCCGCCGGGAACCGGAAAAACTTTGCTCGCCAAAGCGGTGGCGGGTGAAGCGGGCGTGCCGTTCTTCAGCATGTCCGGCGCCGACTTCGTCGAAATGTTTGTCGGCGTCGGCGCCTCCCGGGTGCGCGATCTTTTTGAGCAAGGCAAAAAAAATGCGCCGTGCATTATTTTTATCGACGAAATCGACGCCGTCGGCCGGCATCGCGGCGCCGGTCTGGGCGGCGGCCATGATGAACGCGAGCAAACGCTCAATCAGCTTCTCGTGGAGATGGATGGTTTTGACTCCAACGAGGGCGTGATTCTCATCGCGGCGACGAACCGGCCCGACGTGCTGGATTCGGCGTTGTTGCGTCCCGGCCGTTTTGATCGGCAGATCGTGGTGGATCGTCCGGATGTGCGCGGCCGCGAAGGCATTCTCAAAGTGCACACCAAAAAGATCCCGATTGCCAAAGACGTCAACTTGAATGTGCTCGCCAAAGGCACGCCGGGCTTTTCCGGCGCCGATATCGCCAGCATGGTCAATGAAGCGGCGCTGCTCGCGGCGCGCAACAGCAAAGATCGCGTCTCCATGCGCGATTTGGAAGAAGCCAAAGACAAAGTCTTGATGGGCACCGAGCGGCGCAGCATGTTGATCAGCGAAAATGAAAAAAAGATTACGGCCTATCACGAAGCCGGCCACGCGCTGGTTGCCAAATTTACGCCCGGCTCCGATCCGGTGCACAAAGTGACGATCATTCCGCGCGGCCGCGCGCTCGGTTTGACCACGACGCTGCCGATTGACGAGAAACACAATTATTCGCGCAACCATTGCGAATCCCTGTTGGCGCATTTGATGGGCGGACGCGAAGCCGAAAAGCTCGTGTTCAACGAAATGACCACCGGCGCCGGCAACGACATCGAGCGCGCGACGGAGCTGGCGCGCAAGATGGTTTGCGAATGGGGCATGAGCGAACTGATGGGGCCGTTGTCGTTCGGCAAAAAAGAGGAAGAAATTTTTCTGGGCCGCGAAATCGTGAAGCATCGCGATTACAGCGAGCGCACGGCGCAAGCGATCGACGAGGAAGTCAAACGCATCGTGATGGAAGCCACCCAACGCGCCGCGGTCATCGTCAAACAAAACGAAGCCAAGCTTCATGCGGTGGCGAACGCTTTGCTCGAACGGGAAATGTTGGATGGCGATGAAATCGACGCCATCCTCAACGGTGAATTATTGCCGCCGTTGGAAAACGGCAAAAACGGCCGGGTCACCGAAGTTGTGGAAAATAGCGTGGTGGCGTAAATTAAACGCCGGAGATAAAACGTAAAACGCGTGTGACGCCAGTCATTACGCTTTTCGAATTATAGTATTACTTCCGAAAAACTATCACAACCGCGAAGCCTGCCCTGCCGCAGGCCAGGGATTTTTTTTACCACAAAGGCCACAAAGCGCACAAAGAAAAACTCTTGGGCGTAGCCTTTGTGTTCTTTGTGCCCTTCGTGGTGCAGTTTTGGTTGCGGCCAACGCCGCGCTATGTTTTACGCGTTAGCTTTTAGATAAGGACTGTCATCATGGCGCTTCCGGACGGAAGCTTTTTGCTCATTTTGCTTTGGGGGTTTGCGGTTTTTCTGCTATGGAATCTGTACCACTTTAGCCAGGCGTTTGGTAAAAAGACTTTCGGCGTGAGCATGGGGGCGGCCATCGCGGTGCTGGCGATGGGATTTATCTATTTACAATGGCGCCAGGAACATGCCTTGTCAGCGCAGCGCGCGAGCTTGTTGATTTTTCCAGCCGTTGCCAGGTCTGCCGGCCTCCGGCTTGAAGCCCGCGGGCTGGCCATCGCCGAAATGACGGGCGAATATCTGCGCCAGACGACGAACCTGCCTTTTTATCTTATCCCGACCGAAACCATTTTTGCCGCGGCCCGGCGCGATTCTCTTGTTGAGGTCGAGTATGTTTTGCGTTTCGCGCGCGCCGCGGGTTTGCCGATGATTGGTTTTGGGGTTTATCGCCAAGCCGCCGCCGCGACCAATCATCACGAGGAGTGGGCGATTGAGTTTAAAATTTTCGATTTGCGCAAAAAAAATACGCCGGTCGCCACCACGCTCAATTTACCGCCATCATTTAATAGTCTGCCGGAACTGGCCCGGGAGGTGGCGCGGGCAATTTCGCAAAACCTGGCGAGCCGGGTCGCGGCCGCACCGGCGAGCATTTGGCAAAATCAAGTTGATCCAGATGATTTGCAAAAATATTATGCGGCCAAGTTTGATTTGCTGACGGATCGAACCGCCGCCGCGCTGCAAGCGGCGCGGAGGTTGGCAGCGGCCGATACGAGCCAAGAGAATTTTGCCGGGCTTTATGTGGATTCGTTTTTACGGCATTACCAACGCCACGCGATCCAACCGGCTTTGGGGGCGGATAGCCTGCGATTCATTTTACCGGTGGCAAAGCTTGCCGCGCGAGATTCCGTGCACAGCGAAAGCGCCCGGCGGCTTGGCGAAGTTTATATCAGCTTAAAAAAATGGCACGAGGCAGAACAGGCGCTGCGGCGGGCGCGCGGGCGCGACTCCACCAATGGCAAAATTTATCTGCTGTTGGCGCAACTGCATGCTTCGCGCTGGCAACCCCTGGGATTTCACCGCGAGCTGGAGTTGTACCAACGCGCGCGGGCGCTCAATCCGCTCGACTTCGCCGCCGGATTGGCGGAGGCCGATTATCAGTGGCGGGAAAATCGCACGGCCCAAGCCGTCAAAATTATGGAGCATCTGCTCCACCTGAATCCCGATCAGGTTGACGTGTTGATGAGCTTGGCGCGAATTAATCCGTCACCAACGGGCGACCCCAAAACCCTTGCCCTCTACGAGCGTATTTTAACGCTGGCGCCGGATAATGCCGAGGCGCATTTTAATCTGGGCATTGTTTATTATCACAACGAGGATTTGGACCACGCCGGCAAATTCTTTGAGCGCGCGATCAAGTTGAATAACCACGCGGACGCGCGGCTTTATCTTGCCAGTCTCTCGGCGCGTCGCGGTAATCTCGATCTGGCCATTCAATATCTGCGCGAGCGCATTCGTTTGAGCCGGGGCGACGACGACAAATATGCCGCTGTCGCCCGGCAGCAACTCTACAATATCTTGCTGGCCCGCGGCGAGATTCCCGCGCCTCTCCGGCCGGACAGTTTAAAATAAGTAAAGTCCAAAGTCCGAGGCCCAATGTCCAAAGTCTAATCAAACGGGGTGTCAAGCTTTAGCTTGACAACAAATGCGTAAAACGGAATGCGTGGGATTTACGTTTTACGCTCCTTCGAATTTACATAGAGGCTATTTGACCTGATTGCGAAAGCAACAAGCCACCAGCTACCAGCCATGATCACCTACTCCTTTCGCCAACTGCATCTCACCACGCGCCGTGAGGTGATGAATGAATTTGCCAACAACCTTTCCGGCGAACTCGTTTCACGCCTGCAAAACTTTCCTTATATCTTCAAAGTTGCACTGCATGCGGGGGAATGGCCGGCGACGTTGCGCGCGGCGCTCGCCCAGAGCGGATTCGTGGTTCATTTCGCCACCGCGCAGCGGGCTTATATTTTTGCCGAGGCCGGGTCCATGCAAAACTGGATTAGCGGCCAATCATTTGACCGGGAAGAGACGGAGAGTTTCGCAACGACGTTCGGCAAATTTCTGCAACAGCGACAACGGGAAAATTTTATCATTACCGCCAAACCGCAGGCGATAACTCTTCATGGGCGCACGTTGATCATGGGCGTGCTCAATTGCACGCCGGATTCCTTTTTTGACGGCGGCCAGTATTTTTCTCACGACGCGGCTATTGCCCACGGTTTGCGGCTCGCGGAACAGGGCGCGGACATTATCGACGTCGGCGGCGAATCAACGCGGCCGAAAGGCGTTTATGGCGAAGGCGCCGCGCCGGTTTCCACTGCCGAAGAAAAGCAGCGCGTGTTGCCGGTGATTGCGGCGCTGGCCCAACAAATCCAGATTCCCCTTAGCATCGATACTTATAAGGCATCGGTGGCGGAAGCCGCGGTCGAGGCGGGCGCGAGCCTGGTAAATGATATCAGCGGCTTTCAATTCGACGCGGCCATGCCGGCAACCGTGGCGCGCCTCGGCGTGGCGGTGGTGATCATGCACACGCAAGGCACGCCGGCGGACATGCAAGCGAATCCGGTTTACGAAAATTTGTTGGACGCGCTTTATTTTTATTTCGAGCAACAAATCGAATTGGCCCGGCGCGCCGGCATTGCGGAAAATCAAATCATCATTGATCCGGGCCTCGGTTTTGGCAAACGCCTGGAAGATAATTATGAAATCATTCGCCGCCTGCGCGAATTGCGCGGGCTGGGCTGTCCGCTTCTCGTCGGGCCGTCGCGCAAAGCGTTTGTCGGCAAGCCGCTCAATTTGCCGCCGGAACAACGCCTCGAAGGCACGGCTGCCGCCGTTACCGCCGCCATCATGAATGGCGCGCATATCGTTCGCGTTCACGAGGTGGCGGCGATGCGTCGCGTCGTCGCCATCGCCGATCTCCTCGCCGGCCGGAGCGAAACTTTCTGAACATGCAGGTGAAATTTTCAACAATCCAATCATCCCACGAGCCAACGTTTTTTCGGAGCCGACATGAACAGTCTCGAGCTTTTTCGTATTGCCTTTTTGCGGGTGACGTTGTTGGATGTGCTCGACATCCTGGTCATCAGCTACGTGCTTTATCGACTGTATTTGTTTATTCGGGGTTCGCGCGCCGCGCAAATGGCGGTTGGCCTGGTGGTGATTTTGCTGGTTTCGTGGCTCGCCCATCTTTCCAATATGAGCGGCATCAGTTGGATTTTTGGAAAGCTTGAAACCGTCTGGCTGATTGCATTTGTGATTCTCTTTCAGCCGGAGTTGCGCCGCATGTTGGTTTACCTCGGCCAAAGCCCGCTCATTCGTTATTTTGTGAAAGTTTCCGGCACGCGCGCGGTGGATGAAATCGTGCGCGCGGCGCAGGAACTCTCGCGGCTCCGTTACGGCGGGCTGATCGTGCTGGTGCGCGACGATAGCCTGCGCGCGTTCGTCGAAACCGGCATTAAAATTCAAGCGGAAGTTTCCGCGGAACTGCTGGTGTCGCTGTTCAGCCCCAAGTCGCCGCTGCATGACGGCGCCGTGAT
>Ga0247727_10003510_pt1 | contig 34584 bp, 34 predicted proteins | sample WisWelCaveWW1625_FD_202498 | JGI IMG/M metagenome (GOLD analysis project Ga0247727, IMG submission 202498) | Biofilm microbial communities from Wishing Well Cave, Virginia, United States - WW16-25 | ecosystem: Environmental > Aquatic > Deep subsurface > Groundwater > Cave microbial mat | place...
TTATCGGCACGCGTATCTTTACGATTACAACGGCCGTCTCCTCTACCCCATCACCAGCGGCGAATGGGAAATTTCGGCGATTACCGGTTTTGATGAGACCGCGGGCCTGATTTATTTTTCCGGCAAACAAGATTCGCCGATCGAAGAAAACGTTTATCGCGCCAGCCTCGACGGGAAAAATCTGGAGCGCATCAGCCAACGCGCTGGCTGGCATAGCTCGAATTTCTCGCCGGATTTTAAATATGTGATCGGCACGTTCTCCGACGCGCAAACGCCGGCGCAAATCAGCTTGCGGCAAACCGATGGCAAACTCCTGCGCTGGCTGGAGAAAAATGAAAATCTTTTAGCCGCATACAATCTGCTGGCGCCGAAATTCATTACGGTCAAAACCACCGACGATGGCACGCCGCTCAACGCGTGGATCATGAAGCCGGCGAATTTTGACTCGACGAAAAAATATCCAGTGATCATGTTTTGTTACAGCGGCCCCGGCGCGCAGCATGTGGTCAATCAATGGGCGGGCCGGCGTTATTTGTGGCATCAGTTGATGACGGAGAAAGGCTTCATCACTTTCTCCATCGACAGCCGCGGCACCGGTGGGCGCGGCAAAAAATTCAAGAATCTCGTTTACGGCGATTTGGGCAAATGGTCGACGCACGATCAAATCGAAGGCGCGAAATATCTCGGCAGCTTGCCGTATGTCGACGCCGGCCGCATCGGCATTTGGGGCCACAGCGGCGGCGGTTATCTCACGGCGATGGCGATGACGAAAGGCGCGCCACATTTCAAAGTGGGCATCGCCCGCGCGCCGGTCACGGATTTTCGGCTCTATGATACGATTTGGACCGAACGCTACATGGGCCTGCCGAAAGACAATGCCGCCGGCTACAAATCGGCGTCAGTGATGACGCACGCCGATAAGTTGCAGGGCAAACTCTATCTCGTCCACGGCATGGCCGATGACAACGTGCACATGCAAAACACGGTGCAATTGCAGGAAGCGCTGCAGGCGGCGAACAAGCAATTCGAGGTGATGTATTATCACGGCCGCAATCACGCCATCACCGGCGGCAACACGCAGTTGCACTTGCACGCGCTGATGACGAATTATTTTTTGAACAATCTTTAATCGTTGGATGTATTCAAATTCAGAATAAAATTCTGAAGGTATTTTGGCAGAATGATTTAATGGCAGAATGATTCTGCCGTAAAATTATTCTGCCAAAGTTTTTTGTGCGGCCCACCAGGCTACAGGAACACATGAAAATTTTAGATCTCGGCTGCGGCCCCAAAACGAAGAAGCCCGGTTCCATCGGTTTGGACAAGCGCGCGGCGCCGCATGTGGATGTGGTGCATGATTTGAACGTTTACCCCTACCCTTTTCCGGATGACGAGTTCGATTGGATCGAGATGTCGCACATCATCGAACATGTGGATCGGCCGCTGCATTTGATGAACGAAGTCCATCGCCTCGCGAAACCCGGCGCGACGATTCGCTTGATCACGCCGCATTACTCCTCGCAGCTTTCGTATGGCGATCTCGAACACTTTCATCATCTTGGCTATATCACATTTCTTACCCTGCAAAATACCGGCCTGTTTAAAATCAAAAAGCACAAGCTTTGGTTTACGGATTTGTATAAAGTTTTGGGGATCAGCCTGCTTGCCAATTGGTTTCCCCGGCGCTGGGAAAAATACCTCTGTTTTATCTTTCCAGCCTTTTACGTTGAAGTTTTTCTTGAAGCCATTAAGCCGCAAGATGAGCGAGACGGGCTGTTAAAGCATTACATGTACTAAACCATTCCTGGCATTCCACCAAACAGGAGTTTTGCCGTAGTGCCGACGAATTTCACTTTTTTGAATACGCGCAGCACGGCAAGATAACTTTTTACGACGGCACGGGCTTCCGCGAGTGATTTGGGGACGATCTCGAGATTGATGACGCCGTCGTAATTGTGCTTCGCCACATGATGAAGAAAGCGCGAGACCGGCAGTTCGCCTTGCCCGAAGGGAAGATGCGCGTCTTTCCCTTGCAAACAGTCGGAAAGATGGATGCAGCGCACTTGCGGCGCAATGCCGCTGAAGCGTTGAAAAATATCCTCGCCGCGCAAAAACGCATGCGCCGGGTCGAAACAATAACCGAGGAGTTTTTTCTTCAAGCGGCCGCGCATGATCTCGGCGAGCTTATCAAATTCCCGCTCGGAATAAATTTCGATATTCTCCAGCAGCACGGGGGCTTCCAACCGCAGCAAATTATCCATCAAAAACTCCAGCGCTTCTTCGACGGAGTCATTTTGGCAGGCGGCCTCCGGCGGATGGGCGACGCAATAAACCAAATTCAATTGGTGCCGATGCCGGTTGATGAAATCAATGGTGTCGTCGATTTTATCCTTCGCCTCGAAAGTCGAAAAATCAAAACCATGCTCTCCTAACAGCGGCAGATGGAAGCCGGTGGCGATATCATCGGTGTGGGGCAAAATATTTTCGACGTCGCTCATGACAAACGGATTTAATTCGACAAAGCCTACGCCAAAACTGCGCACGAGCTGTAAAATTTCGCCCGGTTTTTTCCCATCAAAGCCGCTGATCGTTAAGCCAACTTGCATGAAATTCTCCTTCTAAAGATATCGTACCGCGACTTTCAAGTCGCGGCGTGAACAATCAAATAAATCCAATTCAAGATGATCGCTGCCATCACCGCCCGCTTCAGTCTCTGCCGTCGCGTAATATTAAAATTTAAAGCTTTGTCCTCGCGCCCTTTTCCACTCCACCATTTCGCCGTTCGCATGAAGCTCCAAACGGATAGAACGGCGATGCCAATGACAAAAAACGGATTGTCCAGCAATGCCGAAAACAACTCGCCGTGGGCCAAGGCCAACCCCGCGCGCGTCGCGCCGCAACTCGGGCACGGTATGCCCACCACGCTGCGAAATGTGCACGCCGGCAACAGCTTGAACACGGGCGCAAGAAAACGCGCCAAAATAAATCCCAACAATAAAAACGGCAAAAGAATAACGCCGGCATCCAACGGACGTGCGGCGGGCGCCGGCGCTTGCAGGCCAGTCTTTTTCAACGGCGAGAGATTTATTAATGGGCACACGGGTTCAAGACTAATTCAACCGGCTGATTAATCCGGCGACACTCACTAAACCGGCCGTGACGAAACCGCAGCACAACAGCAGCGGCAAAATCACCGCGACCACGACGCGGCCGGTGCGGCTCTCATGCAGCTCACGCCACGCGATCACCATCAACACGAGTTGCCAGACCATCGCGATAACGGCGCCGCATTGCGGGATCATCGAAAATAAATGCGGGCCATAGCTGTAACAAAAGCCGCGCAGCGTCGCCTCGAAACCGTTTTTGCTGCTGCCGGTGATCATTAAACAAACGTGATAAATAAATGCAGCGAGAAAAATCCAGATGATCGTCCCCACCGGTGCGAGCAGCGCCACGAGGCGGAGCGTGTCGCGGTTAAAACCCTCTCCCAGCCATTCTTGGAATTTTTCCACCTCGGGTGAAGCATCCCAAAACCAGTATGTCCAAAACAGCGAGAGCATCGTGCCGGTCATCGCGATCAGCATGCCGTAAAGCAGGGCCGCGCCGAGGTTTCCCGTTTTCGGCGCGCGCCGAAAAAATGCCGTGGGGCGAAAGACCGACTCGCTCCAGGTTTGGCTGAAAGCGGTTAAAAATCCGAGCTGTTGCCGTTGTTCCCAAGGAATGGCGCCAAGCGTTGGTTCCGGCGGAGAAAATGGAATTGGCTCCGGCACTGGCGCGGCGGGTTCGCTCGGTGTTGAAACCGGAGATAGCACCGGCGCCGGTTCGCTCGCGAGCGACGCGCCACAAAAAGGACAAAACTTGCCGGCGGAAATTTCAGGAATTTGTTGATGACAGTTGGAACAGACAGCCATAGTTTTATGGATTCTTGAGGCTTGATCCTCCTACTTCACAAATAAAGCATCGCGGATCAAGTCAGCGGCGCGAGCTGGCGCACTTTCGAGATCAGCTCGTCGAGATTCGATGATTTAACCAGATAATCTTCCGCCGACCAGGTGTTGAAATCATCGCGATAAGCCGGATAAGCCGTATTGAGAATGACTTTGAGATCGCGCCGGTGTTCCATCATTTTTTTAAGCACCTCAAGGCCGTTTTCTTGTTTCAGCTTGATGTCAAGAATGGCCAAATCAATGGCGTTGTTCTGCACCGTTTCCAACGCCTCTTGGCCGTTCTTAACGACGATGACCTGATAGCCTTCCTCGGTCAACTCTTGGGTGTACAAAATTTGGAGATGCTTTTCGTCCTCAATCACCAGAATGGTTTTCATACTGCCTCCTTTTCGACTTCATCCTGATTGCAAAAATGCGTATAAACATTTCGCAATCATCAAGACTGCCGATAAACTTCTTTACAACACTTCACAAGATACAAAATTTTCAGAAAAAAGCAAGGAAGAAAACAATCGTGTCTTAAATCGTTGCGTCCAACAAAATTAAAAAAGCGTTACATTTAAAAATTTTACTTGACATTTTCTTAATTTCTGCTTAAAATAAGTCAACCTATTTTAAACCAAAACAAGGAGATTGGTATGCGCGCGTTGTGGAACGGCCGTCTGCAGTTTAGCCTTTTCGACATCCCGGTGAAAATTTTTTCCGCCACTCAAACCGAAGACATTGCCTTCAACACGCTCCATGCGCCCTGTCTATCCCGCATTAAAATGGAAAAACGTTGCCCGGTGCACGGCCCGGTTTTGGAAGAAGAGCTGGTGAAGGGCTATGAATATGAAAACGGCAAGTTTGTCACCATCAGCGACGACGATCTCAAAAAACTAAATCCGGAAACGGATCAAGCGCTGGCGGTCGTTCAATTCGTCGAAAAAGACGCGCTGGATCCGCTGTATTTTGATACTTCATATTATATGGCGCCGGACGGCCCGATGGCAACCGAGGTTTACGCGACGCTGCGCGAGTCGATTCGCCAAAGCGGCAAATATGGCATCGGCAAAATCGTGATGCGCAAAAAGGAAACGGTCGTGGCCTTGTGGGTGAAAGAAAATGCCATCGTCGTCTCCGCCTTGCGCGCGTGGAATGAAGTGCGCAGCACTGAATTGATCGGCGAGCTGAATGGCGTGAAAGGTAAAAATAAAGAAGAACTCAAAATGGCGGAAGAGTTGATCGAGCGCCATACCAAAAAATTGCGTCTGAAGAGTTTTAAAGATCCTTATCAAGAACGGCTGCTGGCGATGTTGAAAACGAAAGTGGCCGACGTGAAGAAAGCGGAAACGGCAACAGAAGTTTCTACGCCGGTGGAAGCGCCAAAACTCGATGAGGTGATGATGACGGAATCTCATGAGGAAACGGCAGTGGAGATGGCGACGCCAAAACGAAAAATGGCGAAAGCACCATTGGTTTCGAAGCCCGAGAAAAAGCGCAAAGTGGCTTGAGCGAAAGAATAAAAACGCCTATTAAAAAACTGCTATCCACCTGAAAAAGGAGTGCTGAGTTACCCCCTCACTCCTTTTTTTATGATTGTCTCTTTCATCATTTAACTTTCAAGGAGGAAAGCCATGTCTGTCGCACGTGTGACTGAAATTACCTCTTCATCCACCGAAAGTTTTGAAGATGCCACCAAGACCGGAATCGAACGCGCCAACAAAACCTTACAAAACGTCAAAGGCGCTTGGATTAAAGAACAGAAAGTGATGATCGACAACGGCAAGATTGTCGAGTATCGCGTCACGATGAAAGTCACATTCGTTTTGAAAGACTGAGGCGCATTTCAATGTCTTTGGAATGGCAGCCACCGAAAGATTGGATAAAAATTACGACGATCGACGCCCACACCGCGGGCGAGCCGTTGCGTGTCATCACCGGCGGCTTGCCGGAAATTCCCGGCAAAACGATTTTGGAAAAACGCCGATACGCGCGCGAGCATCTCGATCATCTGCGCACCGCTTTGATGTGGGAGCCGCGCGGCCACGCGGATATGTACGGCTGCATCGTCACCGAGCCGGTCACTCCGGACGGAACGCTCGGCGTGCTCTTTTTGCACAACGAAGGCTTTAGCACGATGTGCGGCCACGGCGTGATCGCGTTGACGAAAGTGGCGCTCGATACCGGCATGCTGAAAATTGCCGGCGAAGCGCCGGTCATTAAAATGGACACACCGGTAGGGCGCGTCACGGCTTTTGCGCGGCGCGAAAACGGGTGCGTCGTCGAAGTGTCGTTTCATAATGTGCCGTCGTTTGTCTATGCGCGCGATCAAATCGTCGAGGTCGCGGGAATCGGCGAGGTGCGTTACGATGTCGCGTTCGGCGGCGCCTTTTATGCGTTCTGCCGTGCCGAAGAATTGGGCGTTGATTTAGCCGCCAAAGATTTTGGGCAACTCATCGAGGTCGGGATGAAAATCAAGCGCACGGTGATGGCGAGCTTGCCGATCGAGCATCCTTTTGAAAAAGATTTGGGATTTCTCTATGGCACCATCATCGTTGGGCCGCCGCACGATTTGCAGCATCACAGCCGCAATGTTTGTATTTTTGCCGAAGGCGAAGTTGACCGCTCCCCCACCGGCACCGGCGTGAGCGCGCGCGTCGCGCTGCATCATGCGCGCGGCGAAATCAACGTGCAGCAGCCGATTGTGATTGAGAGCATTCTTGGCACTTGTTTTACGGTGGAAATCGTCGAGACGATGAAGTTTGGCCCATACGATGCCGTGATTCCGAAAGTTACCGGCACAGCGCATATCACGGGACGAAACGAATGGCTGCTCGATCCGGACGATCCGTTGCGAGATGGATTTATCTTGCGGTGAATCATTCTAAAACTATCGCAAATGCCAAACATCAAGACCGAGCCATTAAACGCTCAGCCTCAAAAACCTTTCACTTTAGCCGATCAAATCGTCGTTTTCACCGGCAAGCTCGCTGCTTTTCAGCGCCGTGAAGCACAGGAGTTGGTGCGAAAAAACGGCGGCACGGCTCCCGCTCACGTTACGCAAGAGACAACTCTGCTGGTTATCGGCGATGAAGGCTACTTGAAGGAAATCGTCAAGAGCAGCAAGCTCAAACGTGTGGAGGAGATTAATGCGGAGGGCGGCAATATTCGCATTATTTCCGAAACGGAATTTCTGCACGTAGCCGGCGTCGAAGGCCGCGAAACACTCGAAGAAAAATATTATTCGTTAGCGCGCGTGCAAAGCGTGTTTCCCAACATTCGCCCGGACCTGGTGAAATATTTCGCGCGCTGGGGCCTCTTCAAACCGGCGGTGAAAACCAATGCGCAACAGTATTTTCAGTTCAAAGATTTGCTGGTCTTTCGTCAAATTAATGAAATGCTAAACCAGCGATTGGCTCTGCGTCAGATTGCGGCGCGGCTCGTGCCGGCGCCACAATCTTCTTCGCAAAGCATTCTCAACTTTGACGAATTCAAGCCGCGCGGGCAAATTCTCACTTTGCACACGCCGCCGCAGCCGGTCGAGCGCACCGCCGAAGAATGGTATACGCTCGGTTATGAATATGATACGACTGCCGAGACGTATGACAAAGCCATTGAGGCCTATGAAAATGCGCTGACGCAAAATCCAAATTATGTTTCGGCGATGATCAATTTGGCGAATATCTATTACGCCAAGCGCGAGCTGAACCGCGCCCGCCAATTGCTCGAACGCGCCTGCCAACTCGAGGCGGAGAACCACACGATTTTTTACAATCTCGGCAATCTTTATGACGAGTTGAGTGATTTTGAAAAATCCATGAAGTCCTACCAGCGCGCGTTGGAGTTGCATCCGGAATACGAGCCGGCGTTGTTCAATCTGGCACTGGTGCATGAACGTCTGGGGTTGGTCGGCAAAGCCGAAACGTTGTGGCGAAAATATCTTAAAGTCGATCCGCTGGGAGAATGGGCGGAAATTGCGCGCGAACATCTACGCGGAGAACCCCGGGGCGCGACGGGATGAAGCGAGCAGCCGGAGTATCGGATCATTGGATCATTGGATTTCTGGGTTTTTAAAAATTTAACAATTCAACAATCCAACAATCCAATCGCAAATTCACTCCGCGTCGTTAATCTTATAGACATCATCTCGACGACGGCGAAACATATCGAGATTCTGCGGCTGCTCAAAAAACTTGACGAGCAGCAAACCCGCGACAAACCCGCCGATATGCGCGAACCACGCGATGTGGCTTCCCGCCTTCGAATATAAAATTCCCAAGCCGTTGGTCAGTTGATAGATAAACCAAAACCCGAGCACGAACAAAGCCGGAATCCGCAACGTCGTCAGGAAAATGACAATAGGCACCAGTATGAGAATGCGGGCGCGCGGAAATTTGACGACATAAGCGCCGAGGATGCCGCTAATCGCGCCGCTGGCGCCAATCATCGGCTCGGGCGAATTCGGCATCATCGCAATATGCGACATCGTCGCGGCAATGCCGCAGAGCAAATAGAAAACCACATAACGCGGGTGCCCCATGAGCCCCTCGACATTATCGCCGAAAATCCACAGATAAAGCATGTTCGACAAGAGATGCAAAAGGCCGCCGTGCAAAAACATCGCCGAGAATAACGTCGACAACTGGCCGCCTTGCATAATATGCGCCGGAATCGCGCCATAGGTCTTCACAAATCCCTCCACCGTCTCCGGATCGGGCAGCGACATCTGATAAAGATAAATCGCCACGTTGCAGATGATCAACCCATAATTAAAAAAAGGGACGAGGATACGCGGATTATCATCTTTGAGTGGAATCAAGTTGCACTCCTCAGCGAAAAAATTTAATACCCGCAAATCTGCAACCGCACTCGCACGAAGGTGAGCCGGGGTTTAATTGATCACCATACGATAACACATTTTCGGTGGGAAAACAAGGAGAATTTTACTGGAGGCTGGATCCTGGATGCAGCACGTTATGGATTGGCCTCATCGGAGGACGGCGTCGAGGCGAGATACGATTTTGCCGCGGCGAGAAATTCTTCGGCGTGGTTGACGACTTCAACGGCGTCAGCCTCGCTAATTTCGGCATGATGCTGGTAATCGGCGGCTTGCCTTTCACGAAAGCCCTTGATTAAATATTGATGAAACTTCGGATCAAGTCGAGAAGTTTTTGCAAACAGCCGCCCAAAGGCGCTTTGGACTTCGCGATGCGAAGAACTCGTTTTGCCTTCTTCCAACAACAAGGCGCGTGCAGTATAAAAGATTGCATAATATCCTCGAGAAACGGCAATTTTTAAAAACTGCGCTTTAATCAACATATCACCAGCTTCTATATTTTCCTGCGCTTGTTCGAGCAATTCAATCGTTTCGCGTTTCATTTCACGACCACCCCATCACGACGAAGATTATACAAAAAAACGGAATCTTTTTCGCGCCAATCTTTTTCACGCAACGGTAGCAGCGCCACAATTACATCATAGTCCAAGGATAACCGCGAGACAAATTCATTGGTGCGCGCGATCTCGATAAAGTCCCGCTCATAATCCTTGAGCACCATGATCATATCGACGTCCGAATTAACGCCTGCTTCGTCACGCGCATACGAACCGTACAAAATCACGGCCACAAGCTGAGCGCCATAAAGCGCTTGCAGCTCAGCTTTGACTTCGGCGAGAAGTTTTTTTAATTGAGGTTTGGTCATAAATCGCACGGTTCTTGTTTCATGAAATAAATATAGCACACCAGTTCCCCAAATGCAACTAAAGTTTCAAAAGGGCGCGGGCAAAAAATTTACAACACGCGCGCTTCCAACAAATCAGCATAAGAATGAGAAAGCAAATCTTCGCGGACAATCCCCAAGTCCCGAAGCCAAGCTCGCGCTTCCCGCTCGGCGATTTCAGGCGGCTCCCCCTTCTGCACAATCACTTCGATTTCGAGAAAATCGCCGAGGCCTTCGACAGTGTCGATATGCAAGCGAATAAAGTCGGGGCCGGCGGAACCGGCGTGGTCGCCGAATCGCCGCGGCAGCCAATACAACTCGCGCGTTTTCTCCACGACGGTGCGAATTCCATAAGCGGCGCTCAACACCTCCCGCAACGCCGGGGGCGAATCAACCGGCGACATGAGATAATCACTGCGCTTGATCTCAGCATGATCGGGACGCTGATAAAAAATCAATTGCGCCGCCTCGTCGTCAATATTGCGCAATTTCAAACGGCCCCGCGGCGCATTAAAATACGTATCGGTTTGGCGTATTTTTGCCGCCCGCGGAATATCGTGTTGCGCCAAGGCTTGTTGAATAGCCGTATGATTTCGCAGGCGCGCTTTAAATTCAAAATTGGTCATTTGTCGAATTGACTCACCAGCTTGTTCAATTCACTCAACAAATCACGAATGCGCCGCAGATCTTTGAGACGCCCTTTTTCCGGCTTGATTTTGAAGCCGGCGAACAACGCTTGCATCTCGTCGAGCAATTTCTCTTGACGATGCACCGCTTTCGTTTCTTTATGATCCGGATTCGGCAGCGCCTTGACGGCTTCACTGAGCGCCACAATCTCGGCTTCGGTTTGCACGACGATCGCGTTAGTCGTTTCGCGCAGCAACGCGCGCAGGCCGTCGAGGCGGTCTTTGACCTCATGACGCGGCTTGAGCAAATGATTCATTTTAATGGCCATAACTTAAACTGCGACCTCCTCCCTTTCTTCATGTCTTTGCAATGTGAGTAAATTTTTACTGCGTTGCGCTTCATTCATCTTGCCATTATAGGATAACGCCGATTTCGCTTGGCGGCGCGCCGGTTGCTCATCCGTGGGAATATCGCCGACGATCCGCGCCACGCGCGCTTGCAAATCCAAGGCGATGGCCCGCGGCGAACGATTGCCGTTGACCACTTCAAACCCGAAGCGCTGCTGCATGTGCGCAAACTCGTTTTGAATCAGCTTTTGATATTTCAAAAAACTCTCCAACATATCGCGGGACACGCCGAGGTCCATGCCGCTTTCCCAATAATCCAAGACCACGTTCTTTTCAAAATTACGTTCGACGAGGATGCGCGGGTTTACTTTTAAATAAAAAACCGCATCCGGCACGACCGCGATGCCATACAACGATTCGAGCCATTCGCGATCGGCGCCGCGCACGAGGTCGCGCGCCATCAACGTATAAATGTAACGATCGGCAAGCACGATAAAACCCGCTTTGAGCGACGGAATGATGATGTGCTCCAACTGATCGGCAAAATCCGTCGCATAAAACAAGCTGCGTGTCGTCGGGCTGAGGATATTGCCCCTTTTGGCGACGTCGAGCTGGTCGCTCACCAGCGTGCTGCGCTTGATTCCGACATTCACAATGGCGTGGCCGTGCCGCTCGAGCCAAGCCGTGAGGCGCTCGATCTGTGTCGAACGTCCCGAGCCATCCGCGCCTTCAACCACGATCAGCTTGCCGTGCAGCTCATTTAGGTCAACGCCCGGCAAGCCTTCGCCAAAAAAATTCTTTGCCATCTTGAAATGCCTCCTCGTGAGTTAATCACTCCTGTAACTTATTAAAAGGCAAAACAATTTCGGGCAAAACGATTAAAAATTTTTGCTGCAAATTATTTTGCCAGCCCTCTTTTGTCATCATCGTTTTAGGCCATTGCTTCGCGCGCGCGTTTTTTGAAACGCGGCAGATCGATTTGCGCCTTGACGATTTCACGCACTTCCTGCTGCTGCTCTTCCACCGTCCCCGTCGCATCGATGACATGAAACCGATACGTCTCTTCCATGCTTTCGTATTGCTCATGAATGCGCCGCTGGAACAAACGAAAACTTTCATATGGATCAGGTGAGAGTCCTAAATCCATGCCGGCTTCGAAATACTTCAATTGCGGCCGGCCGGACAAAATGCGTTCGAGCGCGGTTTCGAGCGGTACCTTGAAGAAAAAAGTAATATCCGGCTCGACGGCGAAACTATACAAATTCTTCACCCAGGAATGGCTGCAGCCGCGCACGACGTCGCGCGCAAACGCGGTGTACATGTAACGGTCGGCCAATACGATGAAACCCGCGCGCAACAACGGCCAAACTTGGCGCTCGAAACGGTCGGCAAAATCCGTGCAATGAATCAGGCTGAACGTTGTCGGCGTCAGCAGTTGCTCTTTCTTGCCGCGCTTCGTCACTTTTTTCACCAAAGCGGAGGAGTTCCATTCGGTGAAAAAAACTTTCATGTCCTGCATTTCGAGCCAACGTTTCACGAGATAAATTTGCGTCGACTTGCCGGAGCCGTCCAGGCCTTCGACGGCGATGAGCTTACCGGGAATGTCCTTCGGTTTTCGCGCCGCGATCATCATGTTTTTTTCCTCACATGTTTGTATTCCACTTTCAACTCCAAAACTTTTTCAAAAAATTCGGCTTTTTGTTTCGCGCCCCAAATTTCAATATCGATATCTTTATCGGAAATCAGATACAGCGTCAAATTATTCTTGCGCTTCTCGCAGCGCACTTCTTTGATGCGTTGACTGTGGCTGCGATCGAGACCGTCGGCGAGGCGCAGGATCGCGCTCAATTTTCGCACCAGTTTTTGATCGGCGGGGCTCAACGTCGCAAAATTTTCATGCTTTTTTCGCGGCACGGCGCGGCGATGATAGCGCGCGATGTTGGCGATCATGGCGATCTCCCGCGGCGAAAAACCGACGAGGTGCGAATGCACGATCAAATGATAACTGTGCTTGTGATGCCGCGTGTAGTTGATGAAATAACCGACGTCGTGCAGAACGCTCGCCGCTTCCAACAAGTCGCGTTCGTTGGCGCCCTCGCCGTTCTGGGCCGCAAAAAGCTGATCAAAAATACTCAACGCCAAACGCGTGACGTGCTGCGAATGCGGCGCTTCATAGCGGCACGACTCGGCGAAAACTTGAACGCTTTCGCGGCGGCTCGCGGCCGGATAATTCGCCAAAGTGCGCTTGTTGTCCAAAACCGAGTCGCCGGAAATCATTTGCAGAATCAAGCCTTCGCGAATGCCGCGGTCGCTCACCTTCAGCGTGTTGATATCGAACACCTTCATCACTTCGTTGACGACGGTGATGCCGGCCACAATGATGTCGGCGCGATCGGGATTGAGGCCGGGCAGGGCGCGGCGCTCGTTGAGGCTCTTGCGCCGCAGCACTTCGAGCACGTGTTTGATTTGGGCGCGATTCATTTCATAGCCGTGCACACCGGTATATTTTTCCCGTTGCATCGTTTTGTGCAATTCCGCAATCGTCGTCATCGTGCCGCCGCTGCCGACCAGCATTTGCGCGCCGACTTCACCGGCGTTGCGGATCGGCTCAAAATGCTGTTTGAGGTGCCGGCGCAGCGCTTTGAAATCTTTTTCAGAGATCGGATCGCGGCGCAAAAACTGCTCCGTCAAACGCACCGCGCCGAGCGGCAGACAATGAATGTTCTCGACGTGCGCGCCCAGGCCGAAAATCAGCGCCGCGCTGCCGCCGCCGATATCGAGGCCGAAGAAGCGTTGTTTGCTGAGATCGAAATGATGCAGGATGCTCAGAAACGCGAGCCAGGCTTCTTCCTCCGCCGAGATCACGCGCACTTTCAGCCCGACTTCGTCTTCGACGCGGCGCAGAAACGTCTCGCGGTTTTTGGCTTCGCGCACCGCGCTGGTGGCGACCGCTTGCAATTTGTTGACGCTGAAGCCGCGCGCGATATCCGTCATGCGCTGCAAAGCTTTGATGGCGCGTTGCATCGCTTCGCGCGAAAGCCGCGGACTTTTTCCCATGCCCTCGCCGATGCGCGTGGTTTCTTTTTCATCATCCAACACGCGAAAGCGCTTTTTATGGTCGACCTCGACGATGATGGAGCGAACCGAATTGGTGCCAATGTCGATCGCGGCGAGCCGGTTAGATTTCATAAATTCGTATCAGCCTCTTGCAGTTGTGCTTTCGAGGTTGTGGGAACAACGCGGGTTCGCGCCGGCGGTGGCGGCACGACACGGGCGCGCCAGTCTTGCAGATGGGCGTTGCCAAAAATTTTTTGATACTCCACGTAAAAATCCTGACGCTGCATGGCAATTTTTGCCGAGACGAGGCCGTAGCCTTTTAGCAAATGCCCGGCAAAAGATTGCTTTTCCAATTTCTGGAGACGGGTTCGCGCGAGCTCGTGAAAAACGTCGCGGTCGTGCAGCTCGCCCAGCGCGGTTTGCAATTTTTTAAAAAATTTGAGATTCTCTTTTACGTGTTCACCCGCGGCAAAATCGAGCGTCTCCAGCGCATAACGCAGCTTTTTCACCGCGAGGCGCAAATTGTGCAAACCTTCCACATCGGTCTCGCCTTTGATCGCGCGGCGACAGGTGAAAACCTCGCGGAGTCGCAACGACGATAATCTGCGGGTTAAAAATAACGCCGTCCGCGGGCCGCGCGGCGATGAGGGAGCAGCGAAAGCTTTCTCGAAACGTGGGAGCAGCTCCGCCGGTTGCACTTTATCTAACTCATTTTGCATCTCGGCGCGCCGGCGATTTTGTTGGCGCGCCAAGCGGCGCAGCATGTCGTGTAAAGTAAATTGCTCGATTAAATCTTGCTCCGCAGAAAGCAATGCGGAAAAATACGCCACCATCACATCGGCATCCCGCGCTCGGCCAAGCGCGCGGGTCACGCGGCGCACGCGCTCATAAAGCCGCGCGTAAATTTTCGGCGGAAAACAAAACTCAAAAATCTCTAACGCCTCGCGCAGCCGCCGCGACGCGACCCGCATGTCGTGCAATGCTTCGATATCTTCGCCGGCGCGCGTTCCCGCTTCGTGTTGCGCCAGCTCGATCACACGCGCCAAAATCAACTGGCGCGCGCAAAGACGCGGCGGCGTCTCCGGCGTCAGCACGAGCGTAGTTGACGAATCGAGATTAGAACTTGTCGACATTTTAATGATAACGTTTGACCTCGCATAATATAATAAAAAATCATCGCGTGTCAACGCTGTTGAATAAAATTCATTTTACGTTCACATTATCTTAACATTAACTTAACACGCGAAATTTCGTAGTAGCGCCTTAAGGCGCAAAACTTTGGCTTGGCAAGATTCTTTTAAAACACTAACACTGTTTTATCAACACGGATTCTGCGCCTAAAGGCGCGACTACAAAAACTCCGCCAAAACTTGAACCGCATGCCGCGCCTTTCTTCCCGTTGCATGCTCGATTTGATGGCGGCAACTGAATCCATTCGCGACAAGACGCTGTTGCTCCGGAGCAGCTTTAATCGCCGGAAACAACCGCTGCCCGCCAATCTTCATGGAAATATCGTAATGTTTCTTCTCATAACCAAAAGCGCCGGCCATGCCGCAACAGCCGGAGTCAATTTCATGAACAACACAACCCGTGAGCTTGTGCAACACCTGCTTTGAATGGGCCGTGCCCAACAATGCTTTCTGATGGCAATGGCCGTGATAGAGAATTTGGTCTTCTTGTTTTCGCGGCAAGGCTTTGCCATCGCTTTGCTGCGCAACGAAATCTTCAATCAAGAAAAAATTCTCGGCAACAACTTTGGCTTGCTCGTGGTTGCGGACGAAATCGAGATAATCTTCTTTGATGGCGGAAACGCAGCTCGGCTCGCAGCCGACGATCTTGTAGCCTTGTTTAACGAACTCGTGCAAGCGTTCCACTAACCTCTCGGTATGCGGGCGCGCCATTTTCAGCAATCCATTCGAAATCGCCGGGCGCATGCAACAACCGGCATTCGCCAAAATGACGTCATAGCCTAACCATTCCAAAACTTGCATCGCGGCTTCACCGATCTCCGGCTCGTGATAGTTGATAAACGTGTCGTTGAAAAGAACGATTTTTTTGTGATGCCCTCCTCCCCTTTCAGGTCGCCGCTGATGTTTCTCAAACCAACGCGGAAAATTTTGCGGCGCATAAAGCGGCAAAATCCGCCGGCGATCAATGCCGAAGATCATTTCGATCATGCGACGCACGGCAGTATTTTTAAGCAACGCGTTCGTGAGGCCGGCCAAACGGCTGCCGAGTTTTCCCAATATATCCGGTCGCGCGAAAAGGCGCACCGAGAGTGGCGTGCCGTGTTCGTCATAATAATGAGAAAGAAACTCATATTTCAGCTTGGCGACGTCAACATTCGATGGGCATTCCGCTTTGCAGCCTTTGCACGCCAGGCAAAGATCAAACACTTCCTTCAAGCGCGGCGTCGTGAAATGTTCGGTGGAAATGGCGCCGGTGAGTGCGGCGCGCAGAGCGTTCGCCCGTCCGCGCGTCGAATGCTGCTCGTCGCGCGTCGCCATGTAGGAGGGACACATCGTGCCGGTCATCGTTTTGCGGCAGGCGCCGACGCCGGTGCACATTTCGACGGCGCGATTGAAGCCGCCGTCTTCGCGGAAATGAAAATGGGTGGCAACCTCGCGCGTTTTGTATGCCGGATCGAGGCGCAAATTTTCCGCCATATTTTGCGCCTCGACAATCTTGCCGGGATTCATCAAGCCGTGCGGATCGAAAGCGCGTTTCAATTCCCGAAATGCTTGATAAAGCTTCGTGCCAAAAAATTTCTCATTTAAATAACTGCGCACCAAACCATCGCCATGCTCGCCGCTCCACGCGCCGCGGTATTTGACGACGAGATGAAAAACTTCTTCGGAAATTTGCCGAAAAATTTGAATATCCGCAGCGGCTTTCATATTGAGAACCGGACGCACGTGCAACACGCCGACGCTCGCATGCCCATAGATCGACAGCGCGCGGCCATGCCGCTTCACGAGGTCGATCACTTGCGCGATGTATTCCGGCAAAACTTCCGTCGGCACGCAGGCGTCTTCGATAAAGGCCACGGGCTTCGCATCGCCTTTCATGCTTTGCAAAATTCCCAAAGCGGCTTTGCGCACATTCCACACGCGGTTCTGTTCTTCCGGCGGCAGCGCATAGACATAAGCATAGCCGCAGCCGGATTGGCGCAAGCTCGCTTCCGTCGACGCGGCTTTCGCGCGAACTTCATCGTTTGTTTCACCAAAAAACTCTACAAGCAGCAAGGCTTTCGGCGCGCCTTGCACAAAAGTGCAAAGCTGGCGTATGTCGAGATTGTTTTGCGCCAATGACAGAATCACCTCATCCAACAACTCGATGGCCGCGGGTTGATGGGGCAAAATCGTTCCGACCGCGCGCAGCGATTCGAGTAAATCAGTGAAATGAACAACCAATAAAGCGGTGGCTTTCGGTAGTGGCTCAAGCTTTAGCTTGGCTTCAACGATGCACGCCAACGTTCCTTCGGAACCCGTGAGGATTTTGCTGAGATTCCACTTTTCACGCCCGACCAGTTCATCGAGATTATAGCCGCCGACGCGCCGCATCACTTTCGGAAAGCGCGTGCGAATTTCATTTTCATTCTCATGCACGAGGCGACGAACTTCGCGATAAATTTGCCCTTCGGAATTCTGTTTTTGGCATTTCGCGTCGTAATCGTTTGGCGTCAATTCATGAAAGTGTGCTTCCTCCCCGCCGGCGAGAATAGCGCGAACTTCCAAAACATGATCGACGGTTTTGCCGTACACAATCGAGCGCGTGCCGGAGGAATTGTTGCCGATCATGCCGCCGAGGTTGGCGCGATTACTCGTTGCGGTTTCTGGCGCAAAATGCAAACCCGTGTGTTTGATCTGCTGATTCAATTCATCGCGCACGAGGCCCGGTTCAGCCCTTACCCAACGCTCGTCCGCGTTAAGTTCGAGAATGCGATTCATGAATTTCGAGCAATCAATCACGAGCGCTTGTCCCACTGCTTGACCGGCCAAGCTCGTGCCGCCGCCGCGCGGCAAAATCGATATGCCGTATTTCGCTGCGGTGCGAATCGCCTGCACGACATCATTTTTATCGCGCGCGACGACAACGCCGACCGGTTGAATTTCATACAAGCTCGCGTCGGTGCTGTACAAGTAGCGCGTGACGGCGTCAAAATAAACTTCGCCGGTGATTTTACGCCGGAGTTCGGTTTCGAAATGGGGGAGGTTGAGGCTGAACATATAAGAATGATTGATTTGTTTTCCAGAAAAAGTAATTAGCGCTTACCAAAATAATAAAGAATGCCACGAAATGCAAGCAAACAGACTTATCGAAATCTTCGAAAACCAGCATTATCTAAAAGGCATGTGCTCCAACCAATTCATCTTTCTCATGGCAATAAGATTGCTGGCGGAAAATCGCCTTGTCCCCGAAAAAATTTCAGACTTTTATAAAGAGCTTTTACGCTCGTTTATTCTGCAATGGATGAGGAACAAAGGAATTGAAAGAATACGAGAGGTATTGGAAGGCATAGCTTATGCGATGATCCGCTCATCTTCGTCAAAAACATATCTCGAAGAAGCAAAAATAGAAAATTTGTGGAATACGACGCCGCAAATTTGTACATCAGAAGAATTTGACTTGTTGTTAAAAAGTGGCTTTATTGAGAAAAGAAGAGGCTCTTACCGGCTCTTTCAAGAGACCTTCCAAGAATATCTTCTTGCTTCATGGCTTGTTCGCCATGGTATATTTCCCATTCATCTTAAACAAGTTACGCCCGGCAAATGGTCATATCAGGGCGAGTTTGAACTGAGTGATCTTATTCAAAGATTCTATCTCGAAATATCCGGCATTAAAGATTTTGTCATAAAACCCGAAACTGCAAATATCGGAATTTAGCAAACGTCCATTGACCAAGCCAATACAGATAAAAGGCCCTTGACAGTCCTGTGAAAATTTATTATTTTAAGACAGTAAAAATACGTTTTATTAGCGCCTCGGCATTATGGATTATACGCTTATTAAAATCAAGAAACTGATTCTACAAGGCAGATATGAATTCCGTTTGTCTGCCGCAGTTCAGCTAACCAGTGACGGCTTAACAAAGGAAGACGCACTGGGAGCGATATTGAATGCTGATTATCTGGTGAAAAAGAATTCGACCAGTCAGGATAAACTCGAACGGAAAGAAAAAGTTTACATCATTGAAAGTTTTACCTATGATGGAATTTTAATGTATACAAAAGGCGCTATCAGAAACTTGAAGAATCAAGAAACGTTTTATATCATTATTTCAGCCAAAAGGTCAACATCCGGAGAATAGACTATGAAAGGCGATTTTTGCAAAATGTGTGGTTCCCCAAAATTGAAACCGCGAAAACGAGACATCTTTTTGGCGTCTCAGAAAAAAACAATCAAAGCTGTTTCTATTTGGATTTGCGAAAACTGTGGCGAGGAATTTCTTGATGATTCGTCATGGGAAAAACTGTACCAGGCATCGGGAACGGCGCAAAAGAGAAGAGCTTTGGCAGCATGAGCGACAGCATTTTTTGATTGAGTGCGTATGTCAATTCACCATTTTCGATTCTGAGCTTGACACATTAAAGAAACGGAAACAAGAGAAACGATGAAAACCCATCTCAAACGCTGCACGATTCTTTTTTCGCTCTTCCTCTCCACGCCGCTCTTCGCCTATCTCAAAACTACCTACATGGTCGCCATGCGCGACGGCATCCAACTCGCGACGGATGTTTATCTCTCCGAAACGCCTGGTCAGTGGCCGGCGATTCTCATTCGCACGCCATACGGCAAAACGAGTTTCTTGACGCCGACGTCGACTTTTGACGAGTGGGTCAAGGCCGGTTATGTCATCATCGTGCAAGACACGCGCGGGCGTTTTGCTTCGCAGGGCGTGGATAGTCTTTTTCTCGACGACGGCTGGGGCGCGCGCCAAGACGGTTATGATACGGTGGAATGGATTGCGGCGCAAAAGTGGTGCAACGGCAAAGTCGGCACGCTGGGCGCTTCCGCATTTGGCGTCACGCAATATTTAATGGCCGGCAGCGCGCCGCCGCATCTGGTTTGCCAATTTGTCGAGATTGCCGCAACCAATCTGTATTCACAAGCGGTTTATCCCGGCGGCGCGTTTTTAAAAAATTTGGCGGAAGGTTGGATTACGGTGCAAGGCGGCCAAGCGCTTCTGCCATTCATTACTTCGCGCAGCCGCTATGATGCGATATGGGAGCGCGTGAATCTCGAATCGCGTTTTTCCGTCGTGAATGTGCCGATCTATCATTGGGGCGGCTGGCATGATATCTTCATTGCCGGAACGATCAACGGATTTGTGGGCATTCAAAACAACGGCGCCGCCGGCGGCCGCGGCAAACAAAAGCTGCTCGTTGGCCCGTGGACGCACGGCGCGTGGAATCGACGTTTGCAGGGCGAGCTTAATTTTCCCGCCAACTCCACCCAAGATGATTTGAAGGAGGCGCGCCGCTGGTTTGATTATTGGCTGCAAGGCAAAGACACCGGCATCATGTCCGAGCCGCCGGTGAAATATTATCTGATGGGCGCGATTGAAAACGGCGCGCCGGGCAATCAGTGGCGCACGGAAAAAGATTGGCCGCCGCCGGCAACTGCGACGCCGTTCTATTTCCACCACAACGGCGATTTATCGACGGACAAAGCGAATGCGATGCCAAGCAGCCGGAGTTATCAATATGATCCGAAGAATCCGGTGGAAACCATTGGCGGCAGAAATTTGCTGATGGCCTCCGGCCCGTTTGATCAAAGCCGCTCGGAAAAACGTTCCGACGTGTTGGTATTCACGACGCCGGTTTTGGCGCAACCGTTGGAAGTTGCCGGTAAAATCACGGCGAAGTTGTGGGCCGCGTCATCGGCGAAAGATACGGATTTCACCGTGAAGCTCACCGACGTTTATCCCGATGGGCGCTCGATGTTGATTGCCGACGGCGCGCTGCGCATGCGGCATCGTTACTCGCTGTGGCAGGAACATTTCATGACGCCGGATTCGATTTACGCCGGCGAAGTGGATTTGTGGTCGACGGCGATGATTTTCAACAAAGGCCATCGGATACGCGTCGCGATTTCGAGCAGCAACGCGCCGCGCTTCGAGCCGAATCCCAACACGGGCAGGCCACTGCGTTCTGATAATGAAACCCTTGTTGCAACGAACACGATTTATTTTGAAACCACGCGTCCCTCGCATCTCGTGTTGCCGATTACCGTCAGCGGCGGCTCGCTCGCGGTCACGGATAACCATGAAGCGACGCCGCGAGATTTTATTTTGGCGCAAAGTTATCCGAACCCAACCTATGGCGAGACGCAAATTGCTTATGCGCTGCCTCGCACCACCGCGGTGCGTTTAACCGTCTTTAATATGCTCGGGCAAGAAATTCGGACGCTGGTCGATGGTTTAGCACCCGCCGGAAAATATGCCGTGACGTGGGATGGTCGCGATCGCAATGGACAGCGCATAGCGAAAGGCGTGTACTTCTATCGGCTGCACGCGGCGGGTTTGGTGAAAACCAATAAGCTCGTGGTGCTGCGATAATTTGGCTAAAATTTGTTCTTGCCTTTTAATGGAGACTTATTTACATTTCGACACAATTTGAATGAACGATGAACAGACTCTAAAAAGGCTTCGAGAGATTATCAGGCTTTACAAGGAATGGGGCAAACCCGATATTGAAACGATGTACAAAAGATTGTTGCCGGATTCCTTAATGACGAGAGAAGTGAATGAATTATAAATCGCGTCGCATTCCAATATGAGAGCACGTTTGATCCAATTTGTTTAGTTTACATTATCGTCAATTCGCACGCAAAAGAACCTTACGTAAACTTAGTTCGCAAGCGAGTTCTCAAGAATTATCGAATCACCACCATCTTTTTTATCAATGTCCCGTTTTGATTGGCGATGAGTTGATAAAAATAAACGCCAGCCGGCACAGAATTGCCTTCGTCTTTCACCCCTCCCGATTAAAAGTATAACTCCTGCTTCGTGAGCGCCAACATCCCATAAATAGTTTTCACGGCACTGCCCAGTAAGATTGTAGATCACCCCTTTAATTTCTGAGGCCAGAATAAGCAACTCCGCTTGCGCCAAAAAACATTTGCTTTTTAGCGCATTCTTTATATTATACTGAGCAGAGGGAAAGGCAAAGAGCAAAAGGCAAATTGAGATTATGACGATTCCGAAAAATATCGAACGACTCCGGAGCTTGAAAGAAAAAGCGCTGCTCGGCGGCGGCGAGGCGCGGATCAAACAACAGCACGACAAAGGCAAGCTCACGGCGCGCGAGCGGATCGATTTGTTGTTGGACGAAGGCAGCTTTCAAGAACTCGATATGCTGGCGCAGCATCGCAGTCGCGACTTTGGTTTGGAGAAACAAAAATTCCTCGGCGACGGCGTCGTGACGGGTTACGGGCGCATCGAGGGCCGATTGGTTTATGTGTTCTCACAGGATTTCACCGTGCTCGGCGGCTCGTTGTCCGAAGCGTACGGCGCGAAAATTTGCAAGATCATGGATATGGCGATGAAAAACGGTGCGCCGGTCATCGGGTTAAACGACTCCGGCGGCGCGCGCATCCAAGAAGGCGTGGTTAGCCTCGGCGCCTATGCCGATATTTTCTTGCGCAACACGCTCGCCAGCGGCGTGGTGCCCCAAATTTCCGCGGTGCTCGGCCCCTGCGCCGGCGGCGCGGTATATTCACCGGCGATCACCGATTTTATTTTTATGGTGAAGCACACGAGTTATATGTTCGTCACCGGCCCGAATGTGGTAAAAACCGTGACGCATGAAGACGTGACGTTTGAAGAGCTGGGCGGCGCAGAAACGCATGCGACCAAAAGCGGCGTCGCGCATTTTCTCGAAGAAAACGAAATCGCGTGTTTAAAAAATATCCGCCGGCTCATGAGTTTTCTGCCGGCGAACAATTGCGAAGATCCGCCGCTGAAAACATGCGGTAATAATATCAACCGCCAGGATGAAGCGCTCAACACGCTGGTGCCGGAGAATCCCAACAAGCCGTATGAAATTAGAGACGTGATTCTCAAAGTGGTGGATGACGCCGATTTTATGGAAGTGCACGAGCATTACGCGACCAACATCGTTGTCGGCTTCGGCCGGCTTGGCGGCAAACCGGTTGGCATCGTGGCGAATCAGCCCGCGAGTCTTGCCGGCGTGCTCGATATCGACTCCTCGCTGAAAGGCGCGCGCTTCGTGCGTTTTTGCGATGCGTTCAATATTCCGCTTGTCACCTTTGTTGATGTGCCCGGCTTTCTGCCCGGCACCGAGCAAGAATGGCGCGGCATCATCAAGCACGGCGCGAAGCTTTTGTATGCATATTGCGAAGCTACCGTTCCCAAAGTCACCGTGATCACGCGCAAAGCGTACGGCGGCGCCTATGACGTCATGAGCTCCAAACACATTCGCGGTGATCTCAACTACGCGTGGCCTTCGGCGGAAATTGCCGTGATGGGCCCGCCAGGCGCGGTGGAAATTATTTTCAAAAAAGAACTCGAGCAAGCGCCCGATCCTAAAGCCGCGACCGACGCGAAAGTGCAAGAGTTCCGTGAGAAATTTGCGAATCCCTATATCGCCGCCGAACGCGGTTATGTTGACGACGTTATCGAACCCGCGGAAACGCGCCCGAAACTGATCGCCGCGCTGCGCATGTTAGAAAATAAAGTCGACAGCAATCCGAAGAAAAAGCACGGGAATATCCCGCTGTGAAACGTAGCGCAGACCGCCCCCGCCTTGCGGGGCAAAATGATGATACTAATACGCATGGAAACAGCAATCAAAAAAAACGACGCAACAGATGATTGTTTGTCCGCCTTCGCCCGTAATCCGTTGCGGCCCTTGATTGAGAGAATCGCGGCGCGTATTACGGAAGAATATCAGCCGGAGCAGATCATCTTGTATGGCTCGCAGGCGACCGGCAAGGCACGGCCGGATAGTGATATTGATTTATTGGTTGTAAAGAAAACGGTGGAAAGTTTTATCACGCGGAGTGCATCAGTCAAAAAGCTTGTGCGAAATTTGCTTGGCAAAATTCCGGTTTCGCCGATTGTTTTGACGCCCGCTGAAGCGCAAAACCGCCTTGACCGGGGCGATAAATTCATTCAACAAATTTTTGAACGAGGAATAAAACTTCTAGGAAATTTTAACATGGCTCCTAAAAGAGAAGATTCAGTTTATCCACTAGACTGGTTACGCGTAGCGGAACGCGACTGGCAGCGTGTCGAAAAGCGGCTCGCAGAAGGAGATCAAGAAGATGCGGGCTTTCGTTTACAACAAGCGCTGGAAAAGTATCTCAAAGCTTTTCTTCTCGCCAACAATTGGGATTTGGAAAAAACCCATGCCATCGTCACGCTGCTCGAAGAAGCGGGAAAACTAAAGCCAGCGTTGAGTCCTTTCACCGACCTCTGTCAGCGCGTTGAAAATTACTATTTCGCGGAAAGATACCCTTCAACTCTTGACGCCGGTATTCCTCTTGAAGAAGTTGAACACGATTTTAAAGAGGCGCAGCAGTTGCGTGAGATGATTTTAGCAACATTCTCACCCAAGCCGGTGGCAACGTCGGAAGAGAAAAATAAATCCGCTCCAAAGTAACAACAGATTTTTCCACGCCGCTAAAACCCAAATGCTTCAAAAGCGCCTAAAGATGGCGTTAAGAAATGGAGATTAAACCATGAACCTGAAAACCGCGATCAAAGACAACGTCACAATCTTGCGCTTGCAAGACGCGCGTCTCGACAACGAGATTGCCGCAGATTTAAAGGCGCAGCTTTTGGTGCTCATCGAAGAGGGACAAAAAGATATCCTCCTCGATCTCGCCAAAGTGGAGTATGCCGACAGCTCCGGCCTCGGCGCCATTCTCTTCGGCATTCGCCAAGCGCGGCCGCTCAATGGGCGCGTGAAGCTCATCAATCCGCAGTCGCGCGTGTTGAGCCTGATTAAAATCGCTAAGCTTGATAACGTCATCGACGCTTACGACAACGAGCGTGAAGCGCTGGAGAGTTTTATGGAGTAATTAGTTCGTAGTAGCCCCTTCAGGGGCTGAACGTTCGCAATACAGGAAATGTTTGGGGTTAATTAGAAGTTTTTCTGCATTTGAATGTATTAACGCCTAAAGGCGTCACTACGAACTATGTTCAAAAAAATTCTAATCGCCAATCGCGGCGAGATTGCCGTGCGCGTCATTCGTACGTGCCGGGAAATGGGCCTCCGTACCGTCGCGGTTTATTCGCAAGCCGATCGTCTCGCGCTGCACGTGCGCATGGCGGACGAAGCGTATGAGATCGGCCCGCCGCCGGCACGCGAATCGTATTTAGGGCAAGACAAAATTATTGACGCCGCCAAACGCAGCGGCGCCGAAGCCATTCATCCCGGCTATGGCTTTCTTTCCGAGAATGCCGGGTTCGCGGATAAAGTCGCCGCCGCGGGGCTCGTGTTTATCGGCCCCAGCGGCGCGGCGATGCGCCAGATGGGTGACAAAACCGCGGCGCGCCAACTCATGCAAAACGCCGGCGTGCCCACCGTGCCCGGCAGCAAAGATGCAGTTGATGACCCGCACGAAGCGCAGGCGATTGCGGAACGCGTCGGCTTTCCGGTGTTGATCAAAGCCTCCGCCGGCGGCGGCGGCAAAGGCATGCGCCTCGTGCATCGCGCCGAAGACTTGCCGGCGCTATTCAACACGGCGTCATCGGAAGCGCGTTCCGCTTTTGACGATGGCCGCGTTTATATTGAAAAATATGTCGAGACTCCGCGCCACATTGAATTTCAAATCATCGCCGATCACCACGGCAATGTCGTGCATCTCGGCGAGCGCGAATGCTCGATTCAACGCCGGCATCAGAAAGTCATCGAAGAGTCTCCCTCCACCCTGCTGGATGAAAAGATGCGCCAACAAATGGGCGAAGCTGCCGTCGAGGCAGCGCGCCGTTGCGGCTACGCCAATGCCGGCACCATCGAGTTCATCGTCGACAAGCATCACCATTTTTATTTTCTCGAAATGAACACGCGCTTGCAAGTCGAGCATCCGGTCACCGAAATGATCACCGGTCTCGATTTGGTGCGCTTGCAATTGGAAATCGCCGCGGGCGGCAAATTGCCGTTTCGCCAAGAGCAAATCGAGCGCCGCGGGCATGCGCTCGAGTGCCGCGTTTACGCCGAAGATCCGGAAAATGATTTTCTGCCGTCAATTGGCAAACTCAAACATATGCAGCGCCCCGGCGGCAACGGCGTGCGCGAAGACAGCGGCGTCGGCGAAGGCGACGAGATTTCGATTTATTACGATCCCATGATTGCGAAGCTCATCACGTGGGGCGCGAGCCGCGACGAGGCGATTTGCCGCATGCGCCGCGCCCTGAATGAATATGAAATTGCCGGTGTGCGCACCACGATTCCGTTTTGTTTATGGGTCTTGCAGCACGCCAAATTTTGCGCCGGCGAATTTGACACACACTTTGTGCAAAATGAGTTTCGCGACGTGCAGCTCGCCGCAACGAACGGCCAACTTGATTTGACCGCGGCCGCGCTTGCCGCCGTGCTGTATCGCGAAAGCCAATCGCCTCCTCCGGAAAATGAAACGTCATCACCTGCCCATACATCTTATCGCGCTTGGAAATCGCGAGGTTGGAAACAAACGCTGCGTGTGTGACAAGATATAAATTTACATTTTATTAAACGTCACGAACCTTGACCAGGAGAGCCATCATGCGGGGCACTAAAAATCTTTATGCAATGAAGGTTATGAGCTGGATGCTGGGAATTTTACTCGCTTCTTCCTCCGTAGCAGTGGCGCAGTTCAATATCACCAACATTTCACCCGCCCACGGCAGCACGAACGTCGCCGCCAACGCCGTGGTCGCCATCACCTTCAGCGCGCCTCTGGATACGAGCTTTCGTTTTAATGACACGGGCTTGCCGTTTAATCTTGACCTGCAGCCTGACACGGCATTTGCAGCGCCCTCGCGATCCGACGTTAGCTATAGCAACGATCTGCGGACGATTCGTTTGGCCAACTTAAATCTGCAAGCCAACACGCGCTTCGTGCTTTTAGTCATCGGCGCGCGAAGCTCTTCGATCGCACCGCTCGCGCGCCCGGCGGCGGTGACTTTTTCAACGGGGGCGGTTTTGCCGAGTGGCTCTGTCAGTGGGACGGTCGGCTATACGGGCGGTGCCGGCGGCGCGGTCGTCGGTGTCCTCAGCGCTTTAGACGATGGTGCCACGATCGGCTTTGGCGTTGCCGCGGATAACGGCGCTTATACGGTGCCTTTTTTGCCGGGCGGAAATTATTTTGTGTTGAGCATTAAAGACGTGAATCAGGACGGTGCAATCGATCCCAGCAAAGTCGATCCCATCGGCGGATATGATCCGGACGCGAATAAATTAGTCAATCAATTCAACCTGTCGAGCGGCGCCAGCTTATCCGGCATCAACCTCGCGTTGCGCAACGCCACGCCAAAAACGGCGCGCGCGCTTTTCTCGCCGGCGGTTGAAAACATTGCCAAACTCGTGCAGAGTGACGCGCAATTGGTGGCTTTGGCCGCCGGAAATTTAAGCACGTCCGGCCAATCCACGTTCTGGAATTTTTTCTTTTATTCTCCAACCTTGAAAAGAAATTTCGGTTTTGCCGGCAGCGACGCGATCTGTTTTCCATCTTGTTACGAAAATAAAAACTTGTCATAAAAGCGCGTAACTGACCGGTCGGTTTCAACTCAAATTTTTTATTTTGTTTGTTGTCACCGACCGGTCAGTGAACTTTTCAGATATTCTTGAAGGAACTTTGCATGCCGGAAATTTTTGTTCTGCTCGCGGTCATTTTATTTTTCAGTATTTCTCTCTGGCTGTTCAATTTAATCAGATCGGCAGAACAGATGCTGAATTTTGCGCTACAAAATCCAACGCGAGATTTTACCGAGCTAAATTTTAACCAGCAAGGTTCCATCACGCCGCCGAGAAAAGATGATTCAACCGAGCTTGCAGCGGAACAAAGTCCGATATTTAGGAGCGAACCGCCGCAGAGCGAGACACCAACCTCGAAGGAAGACGCCGAAGCACCGATCTCACGGGCGCCGGAGATTGTCCCAGCGCCCAAATCACGAGGTATTGGTTTTGGCTCAAAACGTAGTGAAAAAAAAGAAACACATGCAAAAACTGAGGGTAAATCCCAGCGACTACAATTTCACGGCAACGCTTTAATTCCCCAAAAAGTTTACGAAAGCGATTCAAAAAACATCAAAATTGACTTGCACCCAACAGATGATGTTAAACAGCCCGAGCAAAGTCCACTACAGTTCCGCGTCTCAGACGACGGTTTATCTTTAACGCTCAATATTCCGGCCAAGATAAACTCGGAAGCGCAGCTTGAATTTGAGTTGATCGGGGCAGGATTTGAAATCGGCGGCGAGAAGAAACAGCGTCAATCGCTGGCCGGCCAGCATCTGCACTATCAATGGAGTTGTTATTTTCCCAATTCCGGCAGCCATGCATTTATCATCGTCGCCCGGCTCATCAACACCCGCGAGACGACCGAGCTTGGCCGCCTCGAGCGCACGATCACCGTCGCGCAGTTGGATCATTTGACCAAAAGGCAAGTTTTAATTTTAGCGACGCTGGCCGGCGTCGTTTCCGGCGGCTTGGCGATCTTCGAAGTGTTGCACAATTTGGGCGTGCTGTGAAGTGATTGCTTTTCGTGTTGAAGATTAGTATATTGTTTGAATAAAGAATCGCAGTATGCTTAACGTTCCCTATTTCCAACAAAATCGTTATTACACTTGCGGACCCGTTTGTCTGAGAATGGTGTTAGCATATTGGGGTTACGAGACAGACGAAGTCAGTCTTTCGATGCTCTGTGGTACAAATATCTTTGGTACTTCGGCAAAACAATTAGTGAGCGCTGCTCACCGTTTGGGATTTGAAAGTGAATATCGTTTCCACAGTCAATTGGTTCAAATTTGTTAGTGGCTCCGGCAATTTTCAAGCAGGCTTGGTACGAAACGCAAAGCGAGGTGATCTTAGTATGGCCCGTCAACTGAATGCTTATAAAAAACTCAAAGCAATAAGTGATCAATATTTACTTGACAACATAGGCGAAAGAGCCGTTGCCGGCGCTCCGCGTTTCAACTCGGAGCGCCGCACTTGGATAGTGCCAATCTTGTGCGAAACGCCGCGCGGCATTCTGCCGGCAGGTCGACTCGAACTCGATACAAACTTGAACATGCTTTATGCCACTCCCAAAAGCGATATGGTAAGTGCAATAGAAGAACAACTGCGGCGATTGCCTTATCTCGTGTTTGCCGAGGAAGGCGAATTGCAAGCCAAAGGCATCGATGCCATTACCATTTAGCGCGTGGTGAGTCACGGCAATCGTCAGTGAGGAAGATAGAAGTTGCGCAGGACTGCGCCCGAAGGATTCGTCTTAATTCGTCGTTGTGCGCCAACTAACTTTGATCATTGTGGAGGCGAATGATGCTATCCCTCATTACCGCGAGCAATACGCCGCCGGTTATTCCTCTGCCCTTTCGCTCGCTCGAGCAACCGGATTTTGATAACCTCCGCTTCGATATTTATCAAACCGCGAAAATATATCTCGCCTATCACCAAACCAGTCATTTAGAAAAAGACGAACAGTGGCCTTCGCCTTGCTTCGATCTCGGCTGGGAAAAATATTATTCCGCTCTTCATGAAGACGCCAACTGGAAAAAAGTTCCCGGCGGCCCCCTTTTCGATTTAGCCAATCTCGCCTTGCATCCGGCGGCATGCGCTTTACATTATGCGCCCGCAACGTTTGAGGGCAGCAAAGCGATGATCTCCGCGAAAGGCCGCGTCGTGCTGTTTCGCCCGGAGATGAATGCGAAGCGCATGCAGTTCACCGCGAGCCGTTTGCTGCTGCCGAAAGTGCCGGTCGATCTTTTTGTCGACGCCATTCGACAAACCGTTTTAGCGAATCGCGAATTCATCCCGCCGTTCCGTCGGGAAAATTGGGCGTGGGAAACGCGCCATCCGATGTGCATGTACGTGCGGCCCTTGCTCTTCGGCCATGGCCCGGAGCTGGGCGTGAAACCGGCGAAAGATCATCTCTTCATGGTTTTCACCTCGCCCGTGCAAGCGTATTGGCCCATCAACGGCATTCGCGTTCTTATCACGGATTATTTTCATCGTGCGGCGCCCGGCGGCACCGGTAATGTTAAAGTGATAGGAAATTATGCTTCCGGTTTACTACCGAGCGGTTTGGCGAAACACGGTTACGATTGGGTCGAGGGCAAACCCAAGAAAGTGAGCGACGAGCCGTTTCACGACGTGCTCTACTTGGATGCGGTGCACAACAAATATGTCGAAGAGTTTGCCGGCGCGAATTTTGTGGCGATCACCACCGAAGGCGCGCTCGTCGTGCCGAAATCAGATTCCATTCTCGGCGGCAACACCTGCGACGCTCTCACGCAGCTCGCCGCCAGCGAAGGTTGGCGCGTGGAAAAACGGCAAATCTCCGTTGCTGAAATTATGGACGAGAAGCGCATCGCCGAAGCCTTTTGCACCGGCAACGCTGCGATCCTCACGCCGATCTCAGAATTTTATTACAAAGGCCGAACTCGCCGCTTTAAAGCGGAAAAAAATATCAAAACGAAACGTCTGTGGGATTTGCTCGTCGGCATTCAATTTCAAATGATCGACGATCCCTTTGGCTGGGTGCAAGAGGTGGGATGAAAAAGAAAAAATAGGCGGGATTTTTAATGATTGGAATCGTCGGCAGGTTTGATAACGTGAGGCGGCTCTACATGCTTGCGCCAAGTATTTAATTCGCGCATTCGCTCGATGATGGCGATCTTCTCTTCAAAGCTGAGGCGCGCCAAGCGGCGGCGATATTCCGCCTGACGGGCCAAAAGTTCAGCCACCGCGGGCGGCAACGGCTGGGGAGCGATCATGGTTATGCCTTCTTATTAATTGTGACGCCAAATTTTATCAGAAATTCTTTCCATCGTTCACTCAAGTCATGCCGGGCGAGAACAAGTTCAAGTGTAGAGACATCAACGGCATCCGCCTCAATAAATTGAAGCAGGCGGGCATAATCTTTTGGTCTGCCGGTTTGCACCATGATCGCCATCAAATGCACGGTCTGCATGATCTGCGTTGGCACAGCTTGAAAAGTGATTTTCAAAGCTTGCTGATATGCTTCTTCCAATAGCGGATTAAAAATCGGCAAGAATTGAACCGGCCAGCCGGCAATTTCTATGGTTTCATCTTTTGGCTCGTGGCCTCGTTCGCGCAAATAAGCATACAACGGCGATAGTGTAGCCAGCCCGCTGGCAGAGATGGCAATGTGAAAAAAAATGCCCACATCGGAGGTGTTAATGGGTTCAAGATAATACGTTGCGGCAATCGCTCCGCCGATTACGTAGCCGTCGATCACGCCGTCTGCCACCATTTGGTTGATAACTTGCAAAGTTCCTTTCATACGCGTTTTTAGCAAAAATATAAATAATCTTCCCTAAAATGTCAATCGCCTTTTTACGACAACCCCTTCGATCTCCGAATATACCACTCTCCTGCCAAAAGCAATGCAATCGCTAAAAAGAAAATCGGCGCGTCCCAAATCTCTTGCTCGGTTAATTTGGAATACGAGCTTTTTGAAACCGTAATCGCCTCCGGCAAAGGCTCTGCTTCGCTGAGATGAAAGTAGCGTCCCCCGCTGACTTCGGCGAGGCGTTGCAGCAGCGGCGCTTGCAAATCGGCGTGCATCAGCTCGGCGTGCGAAGGTTCGACAAAAAAAGCATTTTCCGCTTTACCGAGAAAATGGCCGTTGGGGTCATGCGCCAGCACTTCCACTGTGTACATGCCTTCTTGAGAAGGCTCAAAGTTCGCGACATAACTTCCGGGCTTGCGCAAATCCGGACTCGCGGTCACTGGAATCGCCGCGCCGTTGGGTGGAACCACGCGCAATTCCACCGTGGCGTTTTCTTGCGTCGCAAAGCTGCTGTCGCGCACCGCGACTTGGATGCTCATCAGTTCATCCGGCGCAAAGCTTTCGCGCTCCAGCGTCACCGCCACCGGATCAGGCGTTTGCAAACTAAGCCAGCGCAGCAACTGCCGCCAAAAACGTTCGTGCGTCATGTCGCGATGCTCGAGGTGCATTTGCCAGCGCCACGTCGTGCTCGTCGCCAATACGCCGGTGCGGCCTTGACCGTAACGCTGCGTCGCGAGCAAAATGCGCGGCGCGCCGTTTTGGTGCAACGGATGCACGGCAAAAATACTCGCGCCGGGTTTCGCCGGGCCGAGCGGATTGTAACCTTGCAACAACGGCAAGCTTTCCCAGCGTTGATTGTTGTTCACCGGATCGGCATCAAGTTGCAGCAGCGGCGAGGCCAAACCTTCTGCGGTCGGCGTGAAGCGAAATTCTTCTTGCAACTGCGGCAGAATGGCGCGGCCATCGGCCACCGGCGCCGGCGGCAATTGCACCGGCAGAATTTCCGCAAGCGGCGTTTCGCTATAGCCGCCCTGCGAAAATCCATGCAGACCGCCGAGCATCATCAACCCGCCGCCGCGCTCGGTGACGAAGTCCCGCATCAAGTCGAATTGCGCTTTCGAGAAAAATCTCGCCGGCATACTGCCGATCACGATCGCTTGATAGCCGAACAATTCCTCACGTTTCGTCGGGAAGCCCTCGCGCAATTCATTCGCCTGATGCAATCCCAAACGCAAATATTTTTCCGGACCGGTTTTGAGCAGCGAGGTCAATTGCAGCGCAGGATCGCCTTCCACCGCGCGCGAAAGAAATTTAAACTCCCACGGATGCAATTCTTCAACATAAAGAATGCGGCCGCGGCGGTCGCGGCTGTCGATGAGAAAACTCATTTCATTATTCGCCGTCACCGGCTCGTGGCGCAGCGCCGGCGCGGCCACCGTGTATTTGACAAACCCTTTCCGATTCGGCGTAAATTGAAAAGAGACGCGCGTCCCGCGTTCGCCGAGCGTTATCGGCTGACTTTGCACGACATTGCCGCCCTCGCGCAACTCCACATTTACCGTCTCACCCGCATGGCCGCGTGCTTGCAGCATCGCCGTCACTTCCACGCGCGCTTTTTCCAACACCGAGCGCGTCGCTTCAACTTTGGCAATTTGCAAATCATTCGCGATTTTCGAGCCGGCGCCGATGGTGAAGACGGGCACTTGCAAGCCAATGAGCTCGCGCGCGGCTTGCAGCGGATCGGCGCCCGCCGAAGCCACGCCGTCGGTGACGATCACAATGCCGGAGAGCGCGCCCTGCCGCGCTTGATTCGCCGCGAAATTCAACGCCGCCGCAAGGTTGGTGCTCGTGCCTTTGCCACGCAGTTCATTCACACCGGAGATCGGCTCAACGGAATTGCTAAAACGAAACGTCTCAACGCGAAAATTCTTTTGCAGCCGCGCCAGTGCGCCATTTGTCCCGTCAGGCGAGACGGCATTGCCGAGCCAATTCACGGTCTGCTGCAAACGCGTGGCACCATTCGCGCCGTCGGCAATCGCCATACTTTCCGAATCATCGACGAGCACCAGCACGCTGCTTTTTTTCGGCACCACGGTAGAAACCGACAACACCGGCTCGAGCAAACAGAAAACCACCACGGCGATGGCGATCACGCGCAGCAGAATCATCGCGGCATGCCAGAAGGGCCGCACGGGCGCGGTGGTGCGACGATAGAATAATAAGATAGTCGCCGCAATCATCGCTGCGAGAATGACCAATGTGATGAGCGCCGGCATCGCGCGGAAAACCCACTGTCCCTGCTCGTAAACAACGGGACTGTATTTAAAGAAGAAATCGAACATGAAAAAAATGTTTGTAGTGATGCCTTTAGGCATTCATGCTTGACTGCAAGTACAACGCCTGCCCCGCTCCGCCTATCCTTGTTTCATAAGGACGCGGGGCGGAGAAGGCGCAACTACGAGCGATTAAATTTTCTTGAGCAACGTCTTCCATCGCACCCAACCCTCATCACGCGCTTTCTTATTTGCTTCCGCCGCTTCCGGCTCTTCACCGGCGCGCATGAAGCCGTGGCCGGCGCCGTCATAAATGACCGGCTCGAATTTTTTTCCGCTTTTTTTCATCCACGCTTCAGTTTGTGGAATCGTCGCGTTGACGCGCGCGTCATTGCCGCCATAAAAACCGTAAACGGGACATTTGATTCTGGCGATATCGCTGCTGTCCGCGCCGGTGCCGTAAAACACGAATGCCGCCTGCAAATTCGCGCGGTTCGTCGCAAACCGAAAAGATTGCCGGCCGCCCCAGCAAAATCCAGCCACGGAAACTTTGCCATTAGCCGCGGGCAACTTCGCCACGTAATCGGCAACCGCGTTCAAGTCGGCGGTCGCCTGCTCCGGCGTCACTTTGGAGATCGCCTCACGCGCTGCGTCGCCATCGGGAAAGTCGCTGGTCTTGCCGCCGTTCGGCGCCATGCCAGAAAGCAGATCCGGCGCAATCGCAATGTAACCGGCCTCGGCCAACTGATCTGCGACGCTGCGCACCCAATCCGTCAGCCCGCGATTCTCGTGAATCACCACCACCGCGGCGGCCTTATCTTTGACTTCCGGAAAAACCAAAAAACTATGCACGACGCGCTCGCCGTTTTTCACCGTCACCCACTCGTGATGCCGCGGCGATTTCTCCAAACGCTGTTTGACAAAATCTTGGGCGGATAACGTGGTGCAAGTTAATACCAACAGCCTGGCAATGAAAATTAGTGTTTTTCTCATGGCAATGAATTTGGTTTGATGAGGTATTTGTTTAGGAATATCGATTAAATAACTTACCCATTTAGGTTTTGCAAGGTAAAGCTCTGTAATTCCAATTGGGCAAAAAATCATCGAAAACGATTTTCATATTTTCTTTGAAATTTTCATGGACCCG
>Ga0247727_10003511_pt1 | contig 34581 bp, 30 predicted proteins | sample WisWelCaveWW1625_FD_202498 | JGI IMG/M metagenome (GOLD analysis project Ga0247727, IMG submission 202498) | Biofilm microbial communities from Wishing Well Cave, Virginia, United States - WW16-25 | ecosystem: Environmental > Aquatic > Deep subsurface > Groundwater > Cave microbial mat | place...
AGCAATATTCGCGAATATTCATCGAAGATCGGATTTGAACACAGCACAACAAATTGACCTTCAACCCAGCGATCAAGAATTTTCGCCGCAGCACCTGAAAGATTATGAAGACCGGCGACGAGAATATTCGTATCTAAAACCGTTTTAATGGTCATACCATTATCGGGTTTTAGCATATTTTGCGCGGCGATACTCGCGGATGCGTCGATCTAAATCTTTTTCGTCAATGCCGCCGCGCGCCTCCACTTCCTGCCGAATCTGCTGCAACACTTTCTTCATTTGCCGGCGGTTTTGGGCATCTTTGTCTAAATAAAACTCCAGCGCCGCATTGAGAACGGCCGTTAAGTTGCCTTTAAATTTCTTGTTGGCAACCTCTTTGATAGATTCAGATAACGGCGGAGAAAGCTGCAAAGTAATTTCCATATTTTACCTCACCAACAAAAAGTAAATTGGTTCCTGCAAAAGGTTTCGCAGACTAGAAGTCTGCCCTACGAGTTCATTGCTGCAATAATCGCCTCTGCCATCTCCATTGTCGAAGCTTTGCCGCCGAGATCGGGCGTGAGCACTTTTCCCTTTGCAGTAACGCGATGAACAGCCTGGCGGATGCGGTCGGCGGTTTTCATTTGGCCGATATGCTCCAACATCAATATACCGGACAAGATGAGCGCCAGCGGATTGGCGATGCCTTTTCCCGCAATATCGGGCGCGCTGCCATGGACGGCCTCAAAGACCGCGTATTTATCGCCGATATTCGCGCCGGGCACGAGGCCCAAGCCGCCGACCAAACCGGCGCACAAATCTGATACGATGTCACCGTACAAATTCGTGAGCACGAGCACGTCGTATTGCTGCGGCTTCATCACGAGCTGCATGCAGAGATTGTCAACGATGACTTCCTGATACTTGATTTTCGGATAGCGCTTCGCAACATTTTTAGCCGTTGTCAAAAACAAACCGTCGCTGATCTTCATGATGTTGGCTTTGTGTACCGCGGTCACTTTTTTGCGCCGATGCTTGACGGCGTAATCGAACGCAAATTTGGCGATGCGCGCCGAGGCTTTTCTCGTGATGATTTTCAAACTCTGCGCCACACCGGGCGCGATTTTTTGCTCAAGGCCGGAATATAAATCTTCGGTATTTTCGCGCACGACGACGAGATCGATGTCACCGAACCGCGATTCAATGCCGGGCAGATTTTGCACGGGCCGCAGGTTGGCGTACAAATCCAGCGTTTTGCGCAACTCGACATTGACGCTCGCAAAGCCTTTGCCGACGATGGTGGTCAGCGGGCCTTTGAGCGCGACTTTATTTTTCCGGATTTTTTCGAGGACGTGATCCGGCAACGGCTTGCCATATTTTTCGACGACGCCGAGGCCGGCTTCAACTTCTTCCCATTCTAAATTCGCGCCGGCGGCGTCGATAACTTTTACCGCGGCGCGGCTCACTTCCGGGCCGATGCCGTCGCCCGGAATCAGGATGATGCGTTGAACTGTTTTGGATTTTGGCACAAAACTCCCTTCTCAATCATCAATAAAATAATCGGTCTTGAGACGAGAAAAATCCCAAGACCGACTCATGTTCAACAATAAAATAACGAAAAACTCTAAAAAGTTTTTTTGACAGGATTAACAAGATTCACCGGATGGCAGTAGAATAAATCCCGTTGATCCTGTTATCCTGTCAATTAGCATTATCGCGCTACTTTGCGAATTTCTTATACCGCTCGTTGACACGGCCCCAGTGCAGGTTGCCGATAAAGTTGTCGATGTATTTCGCGCGGCCCGGACCGTCTTTGTGATAATACGCGTGCTCGAATACGTCGCAGGCGATGAGCGGAATGCCGCCCCAGATCGCGCCGTAATGGTGCTCGTCGACGAGAACGTTGAGCAGGCGTTTGCTCCACAGCGCGTCGTAAACCAGAAGTCCCCAACCGCTCAATTTGGCGGAGACGCAGCACGCTTTGAAATCGGCTTTCCAATTGTCGAACGAGCCGAACTCTTTCTCAATTGCGGCTTTGACCTCGGCGCCTTTGGCCGCATCGCCGTCACCGCCCAAAACTTCCCAATACACATCGTGCAGCAATGCGCCGGCGTGATTCCACGTGTAGCGGCGCTTCAATTCGCCGATCTGGCTGTAATTGCCGTTCGCGGTGGAGCGATCCGCGGTTTCGAGCGCCTTCTCGATGTTATTGAGAACGGTGACGTAACCTTTGTGATGCGTGTTGTAATGCCAATCCGTGGTTTCCGGACTCACAACATTCTTGAGAAGAGTTTTCGCTTCTTCATCCGAATAGGGACGCGGGGTGAGTTTATACTCGTAAGCCATGACAACCTCCTATTTTCCTTTTGGTAAGTGATAAATAATAATTGATGTCAATTGGTGACAAATTCAATATCGGAAATTTCGGGTAAAAAGTCAATATGATTGCCAGCGATTTAGCAAAACTTTAGCAGCCTTAAAAGCTTTGAACGCGGATGACGCGGATCACACGGATTCTCACGGATTTTTTATCTGTGCAAATCCGCGTCATCCGTGTAATCCGTGTTCAAAAAAATCGAGCCGACGGGGTTACGGATTCGTTGGGCGTATATCGATCTCACTCACCATCGTGCGCTGCGGCATTTTCAGCGACATCACGATGGTCTCCGCCACATCTTCTGGCAGAATGATTTCTTTCTTCTTCGAATGCGGCGAGCCGGTGCGGTCAGTAGCAAATTCCGTATCGACCGAGCCGGGACAAACCACGAGCACACGCACGCCGTGTTGTCGTTCTTCCAGCATCAAACATTGGCTGAAGGCGCGTAGGCCCCATTTGGTCGCGGCATAGCCGCCGCCGTTGACAAAAGTATTTTTGCCGGCGAGCGAGGCGAGGTTGACCACAAAACTCTCTCCCGCTTTCCGCAAATGCGGCAGCGCCTCGCGGGTGGCGAGAAAAACGCCGCGCAAATTCACGCCGAACATTTCGTCCCATTGTGCGGTGGTCATGTCGGCGACGTGATGAAAATGACCGAGACCGGCGTTGTTGACGAGAATGTGCAGCGCGCCGAAATACGCCACGGTTTTCAAAATCATGTCGCGCAGCTGTTGCTCCTCGCGCACGTCGGTTGGAATAATGAAAACTTCCGCATCGAGCGCGCGAACTTCCTGCGCGACGCTTTCCAATTCATTTTGGCGGCGCGCCGCCAGCGCCAATTTCGCGCCTTCTTTTGCCAACGCCAGCGCGATCGCGCGCCCGATGCCCCGGCCCGCGCCGGTGACCACAACGACTTTATTTTTGAGTTCCATTCGATACTCCAAAAAGTTTTGGGGAATTTTTATGGCAACAAAATGAGTTAAAGTAAAGATGCGGGTTGTCGTGATAACATGCAACTCTTTTTCCGCCAAACGCGATCTTTTAACAGAACACGTTTCACGCCACACGAAAAATCGTGTGTAGAAAAATCGTGCTTGGAATTTCAAAATTTTTTATTATTATAAATTATCGTCTGCTCGCACGGCTACCCAGGATTCGATGTTCACCCGCGGTTTAAGGACTAAAGGAATTTAAGTTTTATGAGGAAAATTTTTCTCGCGCTGCCATTTCTGCTCGGCTGGGTTTTATTTATCGCCACCGCCCCCAACAACGCAGCTCGTCTCAAGGGGACCATTCTTTATAATCGTACTGTGCCCCTGCCCAAAACATTGCCGGTTTCACGCGACCGCGCTGCCTGTGGCAGTGCCATCGCCGATGAAGCGGTGCTCGTTCATAAAAAAGGCGGTTTGCAAAACGTTCTCATTTTTATCGCGAATATCGCCGCGGAAAAATTGCCGCCGCTCGCGCTGAATTTGGAGATCAAAGCCTGCCGCTTTCAGCCGCGTGTGCTCGCACTCGGCGCCGGCAGTGAGTTGACGATTCGCAACGCTGACGCGGTTTTGCACGACGTGAAGGCGCGCTGGCGGCCGTTCACCGAGGGCTGGAACGAGACCAGCACGCTCAATATTTTTGGCGACGCAACCGAAACAGCGTTCAGTTTTGCTTTTCCGCGAAAAAACCTCGTGGCGCAGCAAAAACTGGAGAAACCCGGTTTGCTGCAGCTGTGCTCGGATCTTGGGCACGATTGGATGAACGGCTATATTCTCGTGATGCCGCATCGCTATTTTGCCGTCACCGATGCCGAAGGCAAATTTCAGTTGCCAGCTTTGCCGGCCGGGCGCTACGATCTGGTCATGTGGCATGAAACTCTTGGCCTCAAACGGCAAATTGTCGAGGCCCGATTGAGCGATAAAAACGAGTTGCTCATCAAATGGTTTCCCGATGATTCGCCCGCTGCGAATCAGGCCGACTCCGCAGCAACCAACTGATCACTGCTTGCATTTTTTACAATTCATTACCAGCCTCTTCTCTAAATTCTGCAATCGCGCGATGGCGCTGGAAATACGGATGAGGGCTTTTAAGCTCAAAACGAGCATTTCCAGCGTCAAAATTTTTCGGCACCGACTTTGATAGTTATAAAAGGTTGGTTCGCTTCGAATTAATCGTTTCCCAAAACATTTAATTTACTGGCAAGAAAAAGGAGACCTAAAATGAAAAAAGCGTTACGGCTTGTTTTCATCGTTGCGGCATTTGGGGTTATTCATCAGAATGCGCAGGCGCAAATCCATTTCACCGCGAAATTGGACGGCGCGCAGGAAAACCCGCCGGTGTCCACAACGGCGATGGGAACCGGAACTTTTATTTTGAACAGCACGGGGACCGAACTGGCTTACCAAATTACTTATAACGGCTTGACCGGCACGTTTGCGCAGGCACATTTTCATAATGCCGCTACCGGCACTAACGGCGGCATCGTGCGCAATCTCACCTTCACCGGCAATACTTCTTCCGGCGTGTGGAGAAGCAGCGACGCGACGCAACCGCTCACCGAGGCGCTGGTGAAAGAATTGTTGAGCGGCAAAATTTACGTCAACATTCATTCGAGCACGAATACGGGCGGCGAAATTCGCGGGCAAGTGTTGGTGGATTATGGCGTCGGCCTGTCTGCCAACCTCAACGGCGCGCAGGAAAATCCGCCGGTGACCACAGCCGCGACGGGCACGGGCTCGTTTTATTTGAAAAGCTCCAGCAGCGGCACGGTCACCGAGCTGGAATATCACATCACCGTTGCAGGTTTGAGCGGCAACATTGCTCAGGCGCATTTTCACAATGCCGCGGCAGGCGCGAATGGCAACGTGGTGCGCGATATTTCTTTCAACAACAATACGGCTTCCGGCTCATGGAAGAGCAACGATGCGACGCAACCTCTGACCGCCGCGCTAGTAACGGAATTGTTGGCTAACCGGCTTTATGTCAATGTTCATACCGCGGCCAATTCGGGCGGCGAAATTCGCGGGCAAGTGCGAGTCGCCACTGGCATCGGTTTTACGGCTAATCTCGAAGGCGCGCAGGAGAATCCGCCGGTCACCACCAACGCGCGCGGCACCGGCACGTTTGTGCTCAACAATGACGGCACCGAATTGACGTATGACGTCACCGGCGCGGGTTTCGGCAGCCGCGTCACTAACGGCCATTTTCACAATGGCGCCGTGGGCGTCAATGGCCTCGTGGTGCGAAATTTTAGTTTTCTGGCCACGGCGACCGGCGGTCTCGCCGCCACCGCGCACGGTGTTTGGAAAAACACGGATGCGAGCCAAGCGCTCACGCCAGCGTTGGTCAACGATTTGCTCAACGGCAATATTTACGCGAATCTTCATACTTCGGCCAATGGCGGCGGTGAAATTCGCGGCCAACTCAAGCTCAATCTCGGCATCAGTTTCTCGACCAAGCTCACCGGCTTGCAGGAAGCGCCGACGCCGGTGATCACGCGTGCAACTGGAACCGGCGCATTTGTTTTGGCGGATGGCGGCAATGAGTTGACGTATCAAGTGACGTACGCGAGTTTGAGCAGCAATTTTGCGGCGGCACATTTTCATAATGCCCCGGCCGGAGCTTCCGCCGGCGTTGTTCGCAACATCAGTTTCAACGGCAACACCGCCGCGGGGTCGTGGAAAAGCTCGGATGCCGCGCAGCCTTTATCTGCCACGCTGCTCACCGAATTGCTCGGCGGCCGGCTTTACGTCAACATTCACTCGGCGAATTTTGGCGGCGGCGAAATTCGCGGCCAAGTGGTGAATGACGTCAATACCCTGCCGTTGTTGACGACGATTGGCGCCGCGCGCACGCTGTTGGATACGACGTTCAGCGTCGCGTTGGAAGGCGTGATCACGACGGTCGACTTTCAATTGTCAAGTACGACTCTCACCAATTATTATTTTCAAGATGCCAGCGGCGGCCTGTCGCTCTTTATTCGCGGCAAAGTGCCGCTGTTGCAAGGTACGCGCGTGCGAGTGAAAAACGGCTTTGTGTATTCTTTCAGCGGGCAAAAAGAAATTGACGTTCAGGCAAACCAGATTGAGTCATTGGGCACGCCTGGACTGCCAACTCCTAAAATCGTGACGATGACGGAGTATAAAACGAATCAAGCCAAGATTGAGGGGCAGTATATCGGCATCAAGAACGCCGGAATCAAAAGAGGAACCTGGCCCGCTGCCAATGTTAATGGGACGATTATTCTTAATGACGTCTCCGGCGATAGCTTAGAGATGTTTCTCGATCGGGACACGGACATTGATGGCTCACCGCAACCTGCAACGCCATTCGACGTTTTGGGTGTTGCCACGCAATTCAATGGCAGGCCGCAAATTCAACCTTCCGCGCGCGCCGACTTCCGGCCCTCCGGCTCGTTGCCGGTGGAATTGGTGGAATTTCGCGCCAATGCAATTGGCACGGACGTCGAGCTGAATTGGCGCACCGCGAGCGAAACCGACAACTATGGTTTTGAGATTCAGCGCAAAACCACCAACAGCGAATTTCAGAAAATCGGTTTCGTGGCCGGACACGGGACGACGGCGCAAGCGCAGAGCTACCATTTCGTTGACGGCAAGCTGGCGATTGGCACTTATTATTATCGCCTGAAGCAAATTGATCGCGACGGCAGTTTCTCTTTTTCCGCCGCGATCGAAGCGGTCGCGAGCATCGCGCCGGAAACCTTCACGCTGCGCCAGAACCATCCGAATCCCTTCAATCCCGTCACCACCATTGAGTTTGTTTTAGGCAAATCACAAAAAGCTCGGTTGGCGGTTTATAATGTGCTCGGCCATGAAATCGCGATTCTTTTTGATGGCCAGGTCGAAGCCGGCAAATCCTATCGTTTCGAATTTGACGGCGCGAAACACGCGAGTGGCATCTATTTCTATCGCCTGCAAAGCGGCGAGCGCACGCAGATTCGCAAGATGTTGTTGAGCAAGTAAAGGCCGGTCGTCAGTAAACAGTAATCAGTGATCAGTTTACTGTGATCACTGATTTCACAAAAGCGAGGGCAGTTCTAAGCCACGGAATCGGCTCTCGCTTTTGTTTTCTTAGTTTTTCTGATAAAACATTTGCCGGCTTCGAATCCGCTCGATAACCTGCTTCGTATTTTTATGGTAAGGCCGGAAAGTGACAAAGATTCATTGTACGAAAAAGCATCATGGAATGATAAATGTTGGGGCATAAATACGTTTTGTCATTCAAAGACGGTGATAGATATAAGCGCTTTTTGAACCATGCTGACTTCAAGCCGTGACCCGCCGTAGTTCGCCCGCAAGAGTTGTTTTTTGATTCTCAATCGAGCAGTGCCTTAATCAATTTTAATCATCAAGGAAGATTGTTATGAAAAGGATACTATCCGTTTTTGTAATTTTGTTGTTGGCAGTCATTCAAGCCGATCTGGCCTCGGCGGCGCACACGAATTTTCGGGCGAATCTTACCGGCGCGCAGGAAGTTCCGGCAGTGGTCACGAATGCAACCGGCACGGCGGTGTTGACGTTGACGCCGGCCGGCGGGTTGAGTTTTATTGTCACGGTCAATGGTCTCAGCGGGCCGATCACCGGCGCGCATTTTCATCTGGGCGCCGCAGGCACGAACGGTAACGTGGTTTTTGATATCACCAGCCGGTTTACCGGCACCTCGGCAACCGGCACCTGGAGAAGCACGGACACGCCGGCATTGGCAGACTCGATCATTGCCGCATTTTTAGCGGGCCGGATTTATGTCAACGTTCATACCGCGGCGAATCCCGGCGGCGAAATTCGCGGGCAGGTCATCACGACCTCCGGCACTTCGCTTTCCGCCACGCTCGAAGGTAGCCAGGAAATTCCGGCCGTCAATACGCCGGCAAAAGGAACGGCTGCGCTGACGCTGACCAGCGTCGGCGGCGTCGGGCTTGTTTATCAAGTTACGGTCAATGGCCTGACTGGCGGACCGATTGTCGGCGCGCACTTTCACCTCGGACGCGCTGGACAAAATGGGCCGGTGATCAGGGAAATCACGAATGAATTCAAAGGCAACACCGCGGTCGGCGTTTGGCGAACCGGCACCGGAACCGGCGCGCTGGTGGATTCGCTCATCGTCGCGTTGCTCACCGGCAGAATGTATCTCAACGTTCACACCGCAGAACGGCCCGGCGGTGAAATTCGCGGCCAGATCAACGTCAACGCCGGTTTCGGCATGACCGCGAAATTGGACGGCGCTCAGGAAGTGCCGCCGGTTACCACGAACGCGAAAGGCACGGCTTCACTAACGCTTACGGAATATGGTTTGGTTTATGCGTTCACGGTTGACGGCTTGAGCGGGCCGATTGCCGCGGCGCACTTTCATAATGCCGCAGCCGGCACGAACGGCAACGTCGTGCGCACGATTCCAACGGCGAATAACTCCGCGCTTGGCGTTTGGAAAAGCAACGACGCCGAGCCGCTGACGCCGGCGTTGTTGCGCGAGTTGTTGGCCGGCAATATTTATATCAATGTCCATACCGCGGCCAATCCCGGCGGCGAAATTCGCGGCCAGGTTTTGATCAAAGCCGGCTCGGGCGCAACGGCGCGGCTTGATGGCTTGCAGGAAGTTCCGCCGCTCACCAACAACGCGAGAGGAACGGCTTCGTTAGTCGCCGGCCCCACCGGCGTGCAATACGAAATTACCGTGACCGGCTTGAGCGGGCCGATCACCAACGCGCATTTTCACCAGAACATCATCGGCAGCATCGGCGCTACCGGCTCGGTGGTCAAAGACATTATGAGCACTTTCACGGGAACGACTGCGAGCGGTACGTGGGGCACGACGGATGCGACCACTCCTTTCACCGAAGAATTGCGCGCGGCGTTGGTCGCCGGCAAACTCTATTTGAACGTTCACACCACGGCCAATCCCGGCGGCGAAATTCGCGGCCAGGTTTTGATCGACGCCGGCACCGGTTTCAAAGCCGATTTGACGCCGGCGCAAGAGGCCCCGCCAACCACGAAGCCCTCGACGGCCACCGGAACGGCGGCGCTCACGCTCACGCGCGGTGGTTTGGGTTTCAACATTTCCACCAGCGGTTTGAGCGGCCCGATTCAGGCGGCACACTTTCATCTCGGCGAAGCCGGCAGACCCGGCGGCATCGTTTTCCCCATTCCCACGGCGAATATTGTCGGCCCCAATCTCACCGGCTACTGGCGCACGGCGCCGGCAGGAAATTTGGTGGATTCGTTAATCATCGCGCTGGCAACCGGCAATCTTTACATTAATATACACACCGCGGATAATCCCGGCGGCGAGCTTCGCGGCCAGGTTTATTTGAGCGAAGCCACCGTTTTGATCGCGTTCCTGAATGGTAGGCAGGAGAATCCTCCGGTCACCACCAATGCACGCGGCTCTGCCGTGGCGGCGATCAATGACGTCGGCATTTCATTTTTCGGCACCGTCGATGGCTTGAGCGGACCAATTGCGAACGCCCATTTTCATAACGGAGTTGTGGGCGTGAATGGCGGCGTCGTGCGGGAAATCAGAAGCGCTTTCCGAAACAACACCGTCGCGGGTTTGTGGCGCCCCGCTGATACGCAAGCCTTGAGCAACCTGTTGCTCCGCGAAGGTTTCGCGAGCAATCTTTATCTCAACGTCCACACCGCGGCCAATCCCGGCGGCGAAATTCGCGGCCAGCTCGTTACCGGCGCGGCGTTCTTCACGAGCGTCAGCTCACGCACGCTTAACGTTCCCAACGCTTTCGCGCTGGCGCAAAACTATCCGAATCCGTTTAATCCCACGACGCTCATCAGTTATAACCTGCCGAAGAGCGTGCGGGTCAAGCTGGTGATTTATGATCTTCTCGGGCAAAAGATCCGCACGCTGGTTGACGCCAATGAAACCGCGGGCGTGAAGGAAGTGGTCTGGGATGCCACCAATGCCGCCGGCGTTCGCGTCGCCAGCGGCATTTATTTTTATCAACTCGAAGCCGGCAAAGATTTTACCGGCACGCGCCGCCTCCTGTTGATGAAATAAGGTTCGTCGTAACGCCTTCAGGCGTAAAACTTTCGAGGCGAAAATTTTTTAGCTTTTCGCCCGCCGAATTGCAAATCCCACTGAAATAAACCGTTTCAGTGGGATTTCTTTTATGTGGGCCGCCCATTTCTCCCCATTTCTCCCCGCCATTTTCGATTGTAATTGACCGCAAAACACATTATATTCCTTTAGTCTGTTACAAGTGATATCTTTGCAAAAAAAGCAAAGATTTTTAACACGGAGACAACAGAGCAAACAGAGCTTAAAAAGCTAAAGAAGAATTCCCAATCTTTGCCCTCTCTGTTTGCTCTGTTTTCTCCGGTTAATCTTTTTGGTTGCGGCTCGTTCGCGTTGGGAAATTATTTTGCCGAACGATCCAGCTTTTTGGTGTTGGCGACACTAATGTTATTCTGTCATTTTTAAATCTTAATGTTATAAATTTTTTTTAATAACATGTTACGGTAAAAACTTTTTGCTAATGCTCTCGTAAGATTGTTCATGGCCGAGCAGATAACCCGATATGAGAAAGCAAACCGAAAAGCAAAGCTGGCAGAAAAAAGTTCCTTGGCTGATTTGCCTGGGATCGGTTCTCCTGTTTACTTCCTGGATTCTGCAAAACTATTTACAGAGCTCATGGGCTGGAGAGAAAGAATATCTGGATAAAACGCAAATATTGGTATCAAGCGAAGAGGGGCAGATGAATGAATGGCTGACTTTTTTATTGCAGGAACGCGGCAAACAAAAATTTGAACACCAATATATCGAAGTTGTGCAAAGAGAGGAAAACTCGAATCGGTGGTTCTTTTGGGCTTATGTAATTGGCAGTTTGTTGATAAGCATAGATTTTATCAAAAGCAAAATTCAATCCTAAAAAATTTTGCGCAAATTGGAGAAGATGAAATGAAATCGTCAATATTGATCACCGTGATAATACTTGCATCGCTCGTGATAAATGAACCGGTCCGGGGACAAAAAGTAAAATATCTTTCCCCGCCCCAGCCGTTAAATTCAATCGTGACGGGTTCGCTTAAATCGATACGAAACGGTGGCAGCACGCAATTACGCGTCATTACCTGGGGCGGCGATATTGCGACCATCCATGCCAATGGCGGCAGTTCGACGCAAAAGGGCAGCATATTTGATGAAGAAGGTTTAGCCATTGCGCTGCACCGCGAGGATAATTTTGCCACGCAAGTTCAAGAGTGCATCGATGGTAAAACGCCGTATCTGCGCGGCACGATGGGCATGATCAATATGGCGGCGCCGGTTTTTAATGCGCGCGGAATAAATTTAGTGCCATTTTATGTCTTGACCAGATCGACCGGCGGCGATGCGATGGTCGTGCGCGGCCAGATAAAACGCGTGCGCGATCTTCGCGGCAAAAAAATCGCCCTGCAAACTTATGGGCCGCACATTGAATATCTTGGCAAGCTCCTCGCCGATGACGGTCTGACATTTCGTGATGTTAATCTCGTTTGGTTGCCCGATCTGACGCTGCCTCCTTATGATACTAAAGGCACGGCAACCGATCCGGCGAGTGCGATGCGCGCCGATCCTACCATCGACGCTGTAATGGTCATCAGCCCGGATGCACTGGCTCTCACTTCAGGCGGCACCGTTGGAACCGGCGCTGAAATGTCGGTGAAAGGCGCGAAAATTTTATTGACCACGCGAACGGCCTCTCACATCATCTTTGACGTTTACGCCGTGCGTTCGGATTATCTCAACAGCAATCGCGATGAAGTGGAAAAACTCACGCACGGCTTGTTGCGCGCGCAAGAAGCGTTGCAACAATTGCAGCAACAAAAATCCTCGCGACAGGCGGAGAATCTCCAACTGCTCGGCAAAGCCGCCGACATTCTGCTCGGCAGCCCGCAAGCCACCGCCGACGCCGAAGCGCTGCTTGGAGATTGCGAGTTCGTTGGCTATCCCGGCAACGTCGCGTTCTTCACCGGACAAGGCACGCTGCGCAACTTCGAACGGCTCACCGGCGAAATTCAAAGCTCGCTGATCACGCTCGGTTTGCTCTCGGCCAAAGTTTCGGTCAATCATGCGAATTGGGATTATGCCAAACTGGCGGCGGGTCTTAAAAATACTGTGGGTGTAACAATTTCCAAGCCGGCGTTTGATACAAAAAAAGTTGAAAAGAAGCTCGCCGTTGAGTCGGCAGAGTGGGCTGATGAAGGAACGCTGTTTCTCTCTGAAATATATTTTGAGCCGGAGCAAAGCGATTTTTCTGAAACCAAATATGCGGCTGATTTTCAAAGGGGCTTAGAACTGGCGCAAACTTACGCCGGCGCTCTTTTCATCGTCGAGGGGCATTCAGATCCACAGCGTATCCTGCAGGAACGCGCCAAAGGAACGCCGCAAGCTGTGATCAACCAAATGATGCAGGCGGCAAAAAATCTTTCCTATCAACGGGCGCAATCAGTTGTTCAGAGTTTTCTGGTGTATGCCAAAAAACGCGGTATCGTGCTTGATGAATCGCGCCTTGTTGCAGCCGGATTGGGAATTTCGAATCCCAAGTACAACCCGCCGAAAACCCGCGAAGAATGGATGGCGAACCGTCGCGTTATCTTTCGCCTTAAACAGATCGAGGCGGAAGCAACTGAGTTTACCCCGCTACAGTAAAAGCTTTGAACACGGATAGCACGGATCACGCGGATTTTCACGGATTAATATCATGTGGAAAAATAAAAGTAACCATACAACCAAAAGGAAGAAAATGTCATTCCGAAGGAATCTTTTTTCAATCAAAGGCAATTGTCCCAAATACAAAAAAGATTCTTTCAGAATGACAATTTTTGTCGCCGCCTGTATTCTTTTACAGATTTCCGGCTGCGAGAAACGACAGCGAGACCAGCAGCAAACCGCCGCCGACATCACGCCCGAAACAACAACGACTCCGGCGACCTCGGACTTTGCAACCTCGGACACCGCACAAGTTTCCCTCGCTCGAAATTTCTATTTCATCTTCGACGGCAGCGGCAGCATGCGCGATCCGCTCGGCCGCGATTGCGGCGGCGATCAAAGCTTCAAGCGCAAAATCGAAGGCGCGAAATGGGCGGTGGCGGAGTTTCTCAAAAAGATGCCGGAAGATGTGAATCTCGGGTTGTATGTTTTTGATGAGCGCCACACGAGCAAATCCGAATGCAATGTTTTGCCGCTCGGCCCAAACAACATGACGGCGTTCTTGCAGGCCATCAATGAAGTCGAAGCCGGCGGCGGCACCCCGCTCGCGCGCGCGATTCAATTTGGCGCGGAAGTTTTGGCGCAGCAAAAAGCGAAACAACTCGGCTACGGCGAGTATCGTCTCGTGGTGGTGACCGACGGCCTCGCCGATGACATTCCGCAAGCCGCGGAATTTGCGACGGAAAAAGAGATTCCCATTTACGCCATCGGCCTGTGCATTCAAGAAGATCATCCCCTGCGCCAATACGCCGTCTCCTATCGCGCCGCCAACAATTTTGAAGATTTGGCGAAGGCGCTTGAAGCCACGGTGACGGAGACAGAGTTTTATGATGCGAAGACGTTTGAGGCGGTGGAAGCGAACAAGTAATTAAACTGATACGTTCAACTCGAATGGAGGTTGACAAATGTGGAAGTGTTCAAAATGCGGCGAGCTGCTGGAAGAGCAGTTTGATTCTTGCTGGAAGTGTAAAACGCCACGAACCGGCGAGTCCAGAAGCGAGACTTTGCCAACGCCCAATCCAATGCAATGTCCGCGCTGTGCGACCATGCTCCAATATGTCGGCACAAAAAAATTTCATGAAGGCAGCCGTGGCTGGGGCTTCTTTCTCGGAGACCTGGGCGAATTATTTGTCAACCGCGAGCACTTCGACGTTTACGTTTGTCCGCGATGTGGTCGTGTCGAGCTATTTATCGACGGAATTGGAGAAGAGTTTCGACCGCACTAAAAGTGTTGATCGTAGCGATTTGACAAAAGCGCTCGAAGCGACGGTGGCGGAGACGGAGTTTTATGATGCGAAGACGTTTGAGGCGATGCTGAACACAACTACAGAATCAAAATAAGACGGTTTTGCATTTCAATTCAAAGTGAGGGAGTTTCAGTAAATGGCAGAAAAAACACCAACCGAAGAAACTCTTCGTAACCAACTTCAACTTGAATGGCAAGATCATATTCAAACGCGAAGTCAAACTTGGAAAACGCTTGAAATTGAGGCAGCGTTAGTGCTAGGACTCGTAGGAGCTGACCTCAAATTTGATAATGTCGGGGTCGCCGTTATTTTGAGTGTGCTATTGATAATTTCTTGTATTTCAGGAATAGGTATTACGGTTCATCATCGTCGTGGGCAAATTCGTAAATTTACCCACATTGACAGAATAGAAGAGGTTCTTGGACTTCATCAAAAGGGTTTACTTGATGCAGTACACCCTCCCAGCGAATTCAAATGGATTGATATATTGATTCCGTGGCGAAACAATACTCCACTTTTCATCTTGAGAATGCATATTGCAATCATGATTTTTACCGTGATTTATGCTTTTGCAAGAATTCTTATAAAATGAATTTCTAGCAAAGGTCAAGTTACCATTTCGAATACGGGACTTTATTGGTTGCTTTGCATGGAGAATTGAATTTCTTTAAATTTGAAGCCCAAAGCGCCTGAAGCCAAAACGAATGAATGGAGCCAGTTGCCAATGAAACAAGAGCACAAAGGAAATTCCAAGGAAAAGCCATCCCGATACCCCGCTGGAGATGAAAAAATTCATCAATTGCCGAACAAGGTTTCAGAGGCGCAGATGGCTTATGGCCTCATCACCGGAGCGCCCAGAGTGGAAGTTCCCAAAATCTTGAAGCATTATTCAAGCCGTTTGGCCAAAACCCAACAAAGGTTGCCGTCTGCTTCGAAAAGAATTGCCAACGTCGAAATGCCCGATGCCGTTCGGCAATTTGCGCAGAAAAATGCGCTTGTGCCGCATTTGGAAACCGCGTTGCGTTTGGTGCATGAATGCTTCCCCTCGGTAAAAAACATTCAGTTGGCGTATGAGTTTGACTGGGAAGTTGAAGACGAAAACTGGATCGCGATCAACATCCAAGTTTCTGGAAAGCCGGATCAAGTGCTGGAGCAATACTTATTTTTTAACCGCCAAATGATACAACAAATTCCGCCTGAGAAAAGCGATAAGATTCTGCTCGGCATCGGTGGACTTGGCAACACATAAACAGCGATGACAAACGAGCAAACCTCGATTTGTATACAAACTAGCTTACTGCAGTAGATACTTTTAGATCATACACTCTCATGGAACGCATAATCGATGATTTAAAACAACCATCTTGGTGGTTTACTGTTATACTCATTGGGTTGGGTATAAATATTTTAGCTGCGTATTTAAAACCTGTTATTGACAAGGTTCTCGCAAAAATTTCAGTTCACCATAAAAGAAAAAACCTGGAAAAACAGCAAAAAAGGAAAGAACTTATTTCTTTGCTATTACAAGATCGTTTCAAAATCTTAGAATATAGATTAACGTTAGTTTATTTCTCCATACTTTTAGTATTTTACTTTCTATTAGCTCTTGCATTTTTGAGTTTGATGCTCTATGTAATTGATGAACCCCAGCCTTACTCCCTATTTGAAATTACCCTATCCGTTTTATTCTTTTTAGCATTTATATATGAATTTAGAGTGACTCACTTGACTCTTATACATATTTTTGAACAACAATCAATACTCGACGAAGTAAGTAAAGAGGAAAAACTGAAATAGTCGTGAGGAGAAATGGAAAATTTGCGAATTTATAATCTTTAACCAATCATTACTACATGTCAATAAAGCGTTCAACAATTGGCGCTTGCCTGCTCATTATTTTAGGGCTATTGGCCATCGGGATGTGGAAGTTTCTCGCACCCCGTTTTTTTGCCAAGGGCCAAGTCGCCACGTCGGATGCCGCGAAGATTCAAGGCAAAATTACCGGCGCCGGTGACAATTATATTGGTTACGAATTCGTCCGCTCCAGCGAGATGAAACGCGCGCTGGCCCAACAAGGCCAGTTGCTCGAATGGAAGGACGACGGCGGTGCGTATGCCGAGCGCTTGCAAAAATTCAGCGAAGGCAAATATGATTTCATTGTGCTGCCGATCAACTCGTATTTGCGCCACGGCGCGGCGCACCAATTTCCCGGCGTCATCACCGCGGTGATCAGCGAGTCCAAAGGGGCGGATGCGATTGTCGGCTATGCTGACCGGGTCACGGCGACGAACGGCGGCGAGATCAAAGTCAACAGTTTGAACAACGCGAATCTGCGCATTGCGTTTACGCCGGATTCGCCGAGCTCGTTTCTCTTGAGCATTCCGGTGGTGCAATTCGGCCTTGATCAATTGCAGCGCCCCGGCCCATGGCGCGTCGAAGCGCAAGGCTCGAACGATGCGTTGGAGAAATTGCGCAAACGCCTCGTCGAGGTGGCGATTCTCTGGGAGCCGGATTTGTCGCGGGCGCTGGAAATCAACGGCGTCAAAGTCATTTTCAGCTCCGCGCAATTTCACGGTTTGATTATCGACGTCGTCGTGTTCAACCGCGACGTGATTCGCAAGCAGCCGGAGTTGGTCAAAATGTTTCATCGCGATTATTTCCGCGCGGTGCAAATTTACACCAACGACCGGCCGCGCATGCTCAAAGAGTTTGCGAAATCTTCCGGCCTCAACGAGAAAGCCATCGAGACGATTTTAAACAAAATCGATTACGCCGATCTCGCCGAGAATGCGCTGCAGTGGTTCAATCTTGGCAACACCGGCGTGGCTGGCGATGAACCGTTGATTAATTCGATTCGTTCCGTCACCGACATCATGCTGCGCAACGGCGAGCTTACGCGCGACCCGTTGGACAACAATCCGTTTCTCATCACCAACCGCGACTTTGTCGCCGAGTTGTATCAAAGCGGCGGCCTGGCGAATTTGGGCACTTCACCAACCGCGCCGAAAGATTTTGCCGCGCTGTCGGAATCGCAATGGCAAGCGCTGCGCGAGGTCGGCACGATGGCGATTCGCCCGATTACCTTTCAACAAAGCGCGGGAATGTTGACGCTTGCCGGTAAATTGGAAGTCGATGTGGCGGCGCAGGCGCTGCTCAACAATTATCCGCAATATCGCGTGTTGATCAAAGGCCACACGAGCCGCGGCAACGATGCGGAAGCCGATCGCAAGCTCTCGCAGGAACGTGCCGAAGCGGTGAAGAAATATCTCGAAGTCGTGCATGGCATCGACCCGGATCGCCTGCGCGCGGTGGGCATCGGATCAGCCGAACCTCTACCACGCTTACAAAATGAATCCGAGCGCGCGTATCAGTATCGACTGCCGAGAGTCGAGTTTGTTTTGGTGGAGGAAAATGCGATTTGAGTCAAAGTAACGATCAACCGTCCTTATGTCATTCCGTAGGAAACTTTTTTGAAATCAAAAATAGTGCTTGAGCGAAAAAAGATTCTTACAGAATGACTATTTACCTGAAGCATACAAGATACGCAAAAATATTTGAGCCGCCGTGAATTCTGAGAAGCAAACACCTTCGTCGCCGTCGTTGGATTTATCCTCCGGCGCGATTGAGAAACATATTCTGAACGAGACCCTCCAAAACCCGCTCACGACGTTTTCCGCGGCGGCAGCGGTTTTAGTCGGATTGTACATGCTGGCGTTTGGCGTCAATCAGCCTTCCCTCCTGCTCACGGCCATGGCCGGTTTTCTGAGCCTCGGCACGTTCATCTTCAATTATTTTATTCGCGGCGAAAAACTCGCGCAGGAATATGTGCGCACGCAATTGGCCAAACAACGCGCGGCGCGGGAAAACGAGATCGTCGCCATTTTCAACGAGTTTAAAAAGATGGGCGCTGGCGAAGGCGAGCAAGCGGCCACGGAATTAAGCCAGGCTTACCAGAAAGTCAAAAACTTTTTGCAGGCGCATACGGCAAAAGGCGCGTCGATGCAAACGATGCGGCTGCAAATTCTCGCCGAAGAAACCTATTTCAAAGGCGTCGATGTTTTGCAAAATGCGCTTGCCGTCACGCGCGCGCTCAAAGAAATCGACGTGCGAAAATTGGAGCGTGAAGCGCAGGAGTGGCAAAGACAACGTGAAAAATCGCCCGCGGAAAATCGCGAGTCGGGCGCGTTGGAGCGGCGCATCGAATTGAATCAACGCCGCATCGACTCCTATCACAGCCGCCAAAGCGCGCTGGCCGAATTGTTTGCCGAATGCGAAGCGTGTGAAGCCGCGCTGGAAGAAGCATACATGCAATTCGCCGGCGCGGAGACGGCGCACGCTTTGCCCAAACCGAACGTCGATGATGCGATCACCCGCCTGGAAACTGCGGTCACGGCGGCGCGACGCGTTGAAGCACGATTGCGCCACGTCGATAGCGGCGATGAAGCTTATCTGGCAGCGGGCGAGAATGAAAAGAAGACTTAAAAAACGTAAAATCGAATAACATAAAGCCGGCTAACCGGCCAACTGTCAAACCGGCAAACCGATCAACCGAATCGAAAGGAGCAACTTTAAAATGGAAGAACAACCCGGCATCATGCAAGCGCTGTGGCGCTTCGTGACTTTTTATCGCGTGCGCAAAGCGCTCGGCCTCGTGCGCGCGGCCAACGAGCAATTCACCGGCTCGACCTCCGGCATTCGCGACGCCTTCGACATCGAAGTGAATCAAAAAGTGCAGGAGTATAAACAACTCGAAACCGCGGTCGCCGAAGTCGAAAACGTCATCGAAACCAAGCGGCTGGAATTGGAACGGTTGAATGCCGAAGAAAAAGAGCTGCTGAAAAAACGCGAAGGCGCGCTGGCCCTCGCGGAGAAGGCGCAGGTCGAGGGCAGCAACGACGCCTTTGTGCAGCATCAGGCCGCGTTCACACGCTTTCAAAGCCGCATCAATGAGATCGAAGAACGGCAAAAATCTCTGGCCGAGCAAACCAAACAATATGAAGACAGCATGAAAAAATACATGCTGCAGCTCACGAAGATGCAGGCCTACATCCAAGCCCTGCCCGCGAAGAAAGCCGAGGCCATGGCGGATTTCGTTTCGGCGAAAAGAATCATCGAGCTGAACCATCGTTTGATGGGCATCAAAACTTCATTTGAAGAAGGCCCGGTGTCGCTGGTGCTCGAAGAAAATCGGAAACTCACGGCGCAAGCGCGCGTCACGGAAAAGATGGCCGGCACCAATGTGGAAATTCAGGACACGATGTATGCCGACGCCGGTCGCTCATCCGAAGGCGGCGATGTTTTTGCGAAGATGCTCGCCGCGCGCAAAGCGCAGAAGGAAGGACAGACCGCACCCGCGGAGAAAGAGAAAGTGGTGACGAACAGCGGCGATCGGCCGAAGATTTAGATTTTCGTGTAACGTGGAACGTGGAACGGTCTTGTATTGACAATGCTGACTTGTCATCCCGCAGGGATCTTTTTTTGAAACCAAGACATTTCTTGGATACAAAAAGGATTCCTGCTGAATGACATATTACTGTGGCGTTAAATTTATTTTAGGAGCAAGTCCAGATGAAACGCAGGAAAATATTTTTTGGTATGGCTGCCGTGAGTTTAATTTTATTGCTGCTGATTGGTGCGCTGATCTACTCGCCTCAAACCAGTTTGGCGCAAAGCAAAAAACCGAAATTCACGTTGATGTGGTCGATCTACGTCGGCTGGATGCCGTGGCCTTACGGCGCCGAAGCCGGCATCATCAAAAAATGGGCGAATAAATACGGCATCGAAATCGACGTGCGGCAGGCGGATTATATTCCCACTATCGAGGCGTATGTCGCCGGCAAAGCCGATGCCTGCGTCATGACGAACATGGAATGTCTTGCGATGCCGGCCACTTCGGGCATCGATAACACGGTCGTGGTCGTCGGTGATTTTTCGAATGGCAACGACGTGCTTTACACGCGCGATAATCTGCAAATCCCGCAACTGCGCGGCAAGGAAGTCACGCTGGTGGAATTATCCGTCTCGCATTATTTGCTCGTGCGCGCTTTGGAACTGAAAGGAAGCGGCCTGGCCGAGAAAGACGTCAAAATCCTCAACACCAGCGACGCCGATATTGCGCCGGTGTTCATCGCCAATACTTCGCAAAAAGCGGTCGTCACCTGGAATCCGATGGCGTTGGAAATTGAGCAAACACCCGGCGTGAAGCGCGTGTTCGATTCCGCGGCGATTCCCGGCGAAATTCTTGATTTGCTCGTGATCAAAACCGACGTGCTGAAAAAAAATCCGGCGCTCGGCAAAGCACTCACCGGCGCGTGGTTTGAAATGATGGCGACGATGTCGGGCCGCACGCCGGCCGCGGAAAAGATGATTGGGAGAATGGCGGAACTTTCCGGCACGACGCCGGCGTCTTTTAAACAGCAGCTCAAAACCACGGCGATGTATTATCGCCCACTGGACGCGATCGCGTTTACCAAATCTCCCGAGCTGCAACGCACGATGGATTTCGTCCGCAAGTTTTGTTTCGATCACAAATTGCTCGGCGAGAGCGCAAAAACGGTTGACGCCGTCGGCATGCAATTTCCGGATGGCAAAATCCTAGGCAGTGCGAAAAATGTGAAGATGCGATTCACCAACGAGTATGCGCAGATGGCGGCGGGCGGCAAACTATAAAAACTCGTGTAACGTGTAACGTTCTTTCATTCCAAAGCCGTTACACGTTACACGATTGATTCAGGAGACGATCAACTTCGATGAAAAATTTCTTCGGCATCTACGCCAGGCTTCCGCGCTGGTTGAAAATTGTTTTAACGGTTCTCCCCTTCGCGTTTTTGATCGCCGTTTATATTTCAGTTGCTGGCCAACGCCATCAAGAGAATCCCGACGATAAAGTGACGCCGACGCTGCGGCAACTCGCCGAGGGTTTTCATCGCGCCGCAACGGCGCCGGATCGCAGCGGCAAAATTATCCTGTGGAGCGACACCGTTGTCAGTTTGCGGCGGCTCACGATCGGCGTTCTGCTCGCCGCGGTGGTCGGTATTTTATTCGGGCTGCATCTCGGCGTGATGCCGTTTTTTGAAGCGACTTTCCTGCGGTTTGTCACGTTCTTTGATAAAATTCCCGCGCTGGCGCTGTTGCCCATTCTTTTTATTGCGCTCGGCTTGGACGAGACCGCTAAAGTCGCGCTGATTTTTATCGGCATGGTGCCGACGATCACGCTCGACACTTATTTACGCGCCAAAGAAATTCCGCAGGAGCAATTTGTGAAAGCATTCACGCTCGGCGCGTCCGATTTTGAAGTGACGTACAAAGTCGTGCTGCCGCAAATTTTTCCCAAAGCCCTCGATTCGGTGCGGCTCAATCTCAAGGGCGCGTGGTTGTTTTTGATTGCGGCAGAATCGATTACCGCCACCGAAGGGCTCGGCTATCGCATCTTCCTGGTGCGCCGCTATCTGGCGATGGACACCATTATTCCGTATGTGCTTTGGATCGCGCTGCTCGCGTTTCTGATGGATTTTGTTTTGCGCTGGTGGGTGAAAAAAGGATACCGGTGGGTGGAGCAATAAAAAAGATAAAAAGAAAAAGGGCTAAAAAGATTTCGATATGAGCGATATTTTTTTGGTGAAACTTGAGAACGTCCACCAGCGTTATTCACGCGATGGGAAAATGGCGACGGTGCTCAATGATATTGATTTGAAAGTACGGCCGAAAGAACTTGTCACTCTCGTTGGGCCAAGCGGTTGCGGGAAATCAACGCTGCTGCGATTGATTCTGGGTTGGGAGCAGCCGAAATCCGGCACGGTGCAGATTGACGGCGTTGACGCCAGATCGCCGAATCGCGACCGTGGCATCGTCTTCCAAAAATATTCACTTTTTCCCCACCTCACGGTTTTGGAGAATGTGATTTTCGGTTTGGAGTTGGAGCAGATTCCGTTTATCTGGAAATGGATTTGGTATCCCGGCTATCGGCGGCGGCGGAAGAGCTGGGTGAATGAAGCGAAAAATTTTCTCGAACGCATGCGGCTCGCGGAGCACGCGAACAAATATCCGCACGAGCTTTCCGGCGGCATGCAACAGCGCGTCGCGATCGCGCAGGCGCTGATTATGAAACCAAAAATTATTTTGATGGACGAGCCGTTCGGCGCGCTTGATCCCGGCACCCGCGAGGATATGCAAATTTTCCTGCTCGAGCTGTGGGAACAATATGATATGACGATCTTCTTCGTGACGCACGATCTCGAAGAAGCGCTGTTTCTCGGCACGCGAATTATCGTCTTGTCGCCTTATTACACCGATGACGACGGCAAAGTTGGAGGCGCGAAAATCGTCATGGATCGCAAACTCCCCGGCCCCGCTGCCACGCGCGTTAAATATTCACCAGAATTCAACCAACTTCTCGAAGAAGTGAAAAAACGCGGCTTTGAGGAAAGCTATCGCCAGCATATCAGCGAGTTTGATTTGTCGCATCCGGATTCGTGGAGAACGGCAAAAATGGATTGATGGATTGGTAGATCATTGAATTGCTGATGCAGATTAATTTTGCAACAACTCCAAATAATGGAAGTTTCTCCGGCAAACAATTATCATGTCATTCGGAGGAATCCTGTTAAAATCCAGCACCGTGCTTGATTGAAAAAAGATACTTTCAGTATGACATTTATATTGAGATTTGATCATGGTAAAAATTGAAGAAATCATCGGTTCGCGTCCAACGTTTCTAAACGAGTTGAATCGACTCTATCGCCAACGCAAGAAAAACGTCATTGTGATGACGGGAAATATTCACGACTCGTTTTGGGACACAACGACGAACGAGTTTGCGCCGATGGATCAAGTTTTATATCGCGCGCTGTGTGAGCAATTTACCGTGGTGTTTGTGGATATGGCGGGTGTGACTTTTTTAAGCGAAGACGATGAGTTGAACTTCGCTCGCGTGTGGAAATCGCTCGAACATCTGCTGCCGGCAGAAGCGATGCGGCCGGAAGATGTGGAAGACTTTCGCAAAATGCTGGCGAACAACACGTTCCAATCGCTCGCGGCGCTGGTGATGTTGAAGCATTTGACCGATCGCATGGTGCGCTTTCGCAAAATGCATAAAGAGCTGAAGCCGCTGGCGATCATCGTGCGTTTGGCCGGAACGCTTTTTCCTGAGGGCGAGATCAATCGCCTGGCGGAGTTGGATAAAAATAGATTGGCCTTCTTCTATGCGTGGTTGACGCAACCGGAATTTCGCGAGGAGAAAGATTTTTTCATTTTATTGAGCCGCACGAATTCAGAAATCAATAGTTTGATTCGTTCTTTGCCGCATACGTCGAGCCTTTCGATTCCTATGCCGGATGAAGCACAGCGTCAACAATTCGTCGAACACTTTTTGAAAAACCCGAAAACGGGAGAGTCGTTACAACTCGAAGGCGGCAAGGAAAAATTTATTGTCGATAGCGCGGGACTGACGCTCGAAGTGATCAAAGATATTTTCGAGGAAGCCGTCAGCACAAAAACAACGGTGACGCGCGCGATGTTGATGGCGGAGATCAACAATTTGCTGCACGAGCATTTGGGCGATATTATCGAAGTCGAAATTCCGGCATACGGCCCCGAGGCGGTGATCGGCAACGACGAGCACAAGCAAATTCTCGACGACGTGTTCGAGCGCTGCGAGCATCGTGATACCGCAGTGTCTGCCGTGCTGGTCTCTGGGCCGAACGGCGGCGGCAAAACTTTTCTTTTGCAAGCTTATGCGGGAAAATCCGGCCGCGTCGTCATTCGCATCAAGAATATGCGCAGCATGTATTACGGCCAGACTTCGGTGGTATTTGAATTATTCCGCTGGTATGTGTTGACGTTCGGAAAAATTTTGATTCTCGTTGATGAAGCGCACACCGCATTTGGTTCGGTGCATTCTTCAACAACGCATGAAGCGGAAAAACAACTCGCCGGCAGCATCATTCAAATGATGGGCGACGAGCGCAATTTTGTGAAAGTGTTGTGGGGCTTGATGACGTCGCGTCCCGACGAGCTCGATCCCGATGTGAAAAGCCGCTGCCCGATTCAAATCGCCGTCTTCGATCCCGAAGGCGAAAAGCGCATTGCGTTTCTCCGCGAACTTTTCAAACGCAAAGGGGTGTCACTCGACAACCTCTCTCCTGCTGATTGGGATAACTTCATCGCCAAAACCACTAATTTCTCCGCGCGCGATTTTCGCAATCTCACTGCCGAGATGATTCACGCGCGCCGGAAGAACCCGCAAATCAACGCGCTGCAAGTGCTCGACAATTGGCGCGCCGGAATGGCCATCGTCCGCGAGCGCGAATTTCAGATGCACGTCGCGGCGATGCATTGCTCGTACCCCGCGTTGCTGCCGGAGCGGTTTCGGAAGATGAGCACGGAGGAGTTGATGGCGGCAACGGATGATTTGAGAATGATTATGCAATTGCACAGGAATGGCCACTAAATTTTTTGCTGTTGAAAATTTCTTTAAAATTTTGTAAATTTTGCCATGCGAGAATTCAACACCTCCGGCCCGAATAACCCCGACATCCATTTCACCGTGATGCGGGAGACGCTGCTGCAAAAAGCTGAAGAGCAGATTACCCGCCCGGCGGATCCAAAGGGTGGGCGCTATTTTACGCTCTACGCGCCGCGACAGACCGGCAAAACCACCTTTGTCGAACAACTGATGAAGCGTCTAGATCGGCAGCAATTCTTTCCGGCCCTGATCAGCGTTGAATCTTTGTCCGGCTTGGAAGAATTCGACTTCTATGCCGGGCTCGGCAATCGCCTGGATCGGATGGGAAATTTTCCCTTTGCGATACCCGCAATGAGCCGCCGGCGCGATTTCGAGAATTTTTTGTCGGCGTTAAAAACTCAACTCCCGCAAAAGCTTTGTCTGATTATCGATGAATTCGACGGCGTCACCGGCCCTTATCTCGGCGAACTGCTTCATCTCTTTCGTCTCATCTATCACGCGCGCGGCCAGAAATATAACTTGCACTCGCTCATTCTCATCGGCGTGCGCAACTTGACGGAAATCAATCTCGAGCATGCTTCGCCGTTCAACACCAATGATGAAATCCGGCTTTCTTCTTTTACGCGCGCAGAAACGCTGGATTTGATGGGGCAATATGAGGCGGAGAGCGGCCAGCTCTTTGCGCCGGAAGTGAAGGAAAGAATTTATTATGAAACGCAGGGCCAGCCGGGGTTGGTCAACGCGCTGTGCAAAAGAATGGTGGAAGATTTGAATCCGGGCCTGGATAAAATCATCGGCCCGGAGCTCGCCAACGAAGCCGTGGAGCGCTTCATTCGTGTCGAAATTTCCAAAAATGTTTCCAATATTCTGGACAAGGCCCGGGAGGAGGAAGAGCACATCATCGAGCTGTTCAACACCGGCGCCAAAATCGAATTTCACATCGATACGGAATGGCAGAAATTTCTGTGGGTGCATGGCGTCATCGACGTGGATGATGCCGGCGGCAAGGAAAAATACATCAAGTTCTCCTGCCCGCTTTATCAGAAAAAGCTTTACTTTTTTTTCAAGCCGCAAATCGACGAGATGCGCTACTATGTGCCGCTGGAGGTATCCTACAAATCCTTTCTGTTTCCGGATGGCGCGCTCAATCTGTTGGCTTTGTTGCAAGCGTATCAAGCCTATGTCAACCGCCGAGGCAAGAAGGCTTTTGCCCACGCTCGCAAACGCAAAGACGGACGTTACGTCGAGGCGGCTTATCATTACTCGCTCGATACTTTTCTCTCGGCGGCGATGCTGCGTTTGGGAGGACGATGCGACGTTGAATTTCCCACCGGCAATGGCAAGGTGGATATCTTCCTTCTTCATCGGGGCCGCAAATACATTTTGGAAGTGAAAAATTTTGTTGACGAAGATCAAATCAGCGATGCCAAAGAGCAAGCCGTGCGTTACGCCGTCAGCGAAGGTTTGCGCGAAGCTTACCTCGTCGTCTTTTCCGAAGTGCATCCGCGCGAGACTCTGACCGCGAGCTTTGAAGAAAATCTCGAAAACACTGCCGTCAAAAGCGTGCTGATCAATGTCAACTTCGCGCGGGTGGCGTCGCCGAAAAAACGCCGTACGTCGCCGCGGAAGGCGCCAGCGAAACGGCGGCGTGCCGGACGATGAGTTTTAGAATCTTACGGCAATTGAAACGCAGCGCCTGATTTCTACTTGCTAACGATCAGCTTGCGCTGTTGCAGATCGGCAAACGCCGCATTCAACTTTTTCCATTCCTGCTCGACGTCCAATTGCGGATAATTGCTCGGGCTGGAAATCATCACCAACACGCGCAAGGGCGGTTTGATTGCGAGAGGCCGGAGAGATTGCGGCAAATCAAGATAACGCACGATCGGCGTGTCAACGGAGAGTGAAAAAAAACGATTGCGCGCGGCGTTGTAGAGGTACTCCCAGGGCAGATCAGCCAGTTCCGGAGTTCTGGTGAAACGCAAACGAAGGCGCAAACCGGAATCGCGCCGCTCGGTTTCGTCCAAACTGCTGCGCCGGCAGGCGCGCAGCTCATTTTGGAAAACGGCGTCAAAAAATTTCGCGCCAAATTTAAGGGCAAATGAAAAGCCGCCGCGGCCTGGCCTGCCGGCGAGTTCAACACCCGCGCGACGTAACCGTTTTCCGCGCGCTCAAACAGCAAGTCAAAATCTTGATAGCAAAGAATAGCCATCGACCTCTCACATGGTTTTAATTAAAAATCAGGCGTAGAAAATCGGCAAGGAAAGTCAACCGTTTTCAGCTTCTCCGTCGGTTTTCACTTGGATTTGGATGATGTGCCAAAATATCCTTACCGACTATTTTGGACTTTGCGGAGCTTTTAACGGGAAAAGCAGATCAGATGAGTATTGCAGGGGAGATTTGTAGGAGATGAAACTGGGTAGAAAAGTAGCGAGGTTTTACCAATACCCTTTTTTATAACAATGCAATGGAGCGAAGTTTAATTATTTTGTTAAACTTTTCGCCCCATTACCGCCTCTTCCCTGCCCGTATTGCCCCATAAAAGTAAACACAGTTACACCAATTATTTCTCAAAAACGACCTTCCCTCCCACCACGGTCGTCACAACTTTAACCTCGCGAATCAGTGCCGGATCAATCGCAAAAATATCATCCGACAGCATCACAAAATCCGCCCATTTGCCGACTTCCAAACTGCCTTTTTCTTTTTCGGCAAACTCGGCGTAGGCGTCGTTCAAAGTGTAACAACGCACGGCTTCGGCAACGGAAATTTTTTGTTCGGGAATCCAGCCGTTGGGATGATCGCCATTTAATGTTTGGCGCGTCACCGTGGCGTAAATGCCTTGAATCGGATCGAGCGGGGCGACGAACCAATCGGAACCGAAACTCAAATTCGCGCCGGCATCGAGCAGAGAACGAAACGCGTACGTGGTTTTGCTGCGTTCAGTGCCGAGACGTTTTTCGGCCCAGCGGCCATCGTCGATGCAGTGATACGGCTGCATGCTCGGAATCACGCCGAGCGCTTTGAAACGCGCCATATCTTTCGGATGCAGATGCTGCGCGTGCTCAATGCGGAAGCGGCGATCTTTCGCGCCGTTCTCTCGCGCCACCCGTTCGTAAAGATCGAGCATTTCGGAATTAGCGCTGTCGCCGATGGCATGAATGGCGATTTGTAATTTGGCCGAATCCGCGGCTTTCACAAACTGATGCATCATGCCGGTCCGGAACCAATCGGAAATGTACGTGCCGCGATTCGTCGGGTCATCGGCAAATGGCTTGAACATCAGCGCCGTCGAAGAGCCGAGTGAGCCATCGACAAAACCTTTGAGGCCGCCGACGCGAAGCCATTCATCATTTTTCGCGGTATCGCGCAGCGCGATAACTTTTTCCCACGTGCTGATCGGAAAGTATGCGCTCACGTGCAGAGTTAATTTGTCTTGATTCCGCGCGCGTTCGTAAGCAAACCAATCATTCCAACCCAGCATGTCGTGAATCGAGGTGACGCCGACTTCACGGGCATATTTCATTGCCGCTGCGAGGGCTTCATCCAACACCTCCGGCGTGGCGGCAGGAACGACGGCATAAATCAAATCCATCGCCGCATCTTTAAAAATTCCCGTCGGCGCGCCGATTTTATCTTTTACGATCACGCCGCCTTCGGGCGATGGGGTCGCGTTGGAAATTTGGGCTAATTTGATCGCGAGACTGTTGGCGAGCAACATGTGGCCATCGGTGCGATTGATCGCGACCGGATTATTCGGCGTGACTTTGTCGATCATCTGTCGGGTCGGCAACACGCCGTTGAAGGCGCGTTCGTGATCCCAATTGCCGCCGGTAATCCAACGGCCGGCGGGCAATTTATCGGCATACGTTTTTAATTTATCCAAAACCGCCTGCTCGTTTTCACAATCGCGCAGATCGCTGGTGATCAAACTTTGCCCGCCAGTGATAAAATGCGTGTGCGCATCGGTGAATCCGGGAACGACGCGCTTGCCGCCTGCATCAATCACGCGAGTTTCTTGGTCAATCCATTTTTCAATTTCAGCCGCGCTGCCGACGGCAACAATTTTTCCATTTTGCGCGGCAAGCGCTTCGGCTTCGGGTTGCTTTTCGTTGACGGTCCAAATTTTGGCGTTTTTCAAAACGAGATCGGCGGGTTGCTGGCGCGTGCAAGCCGCCAGTATTATTAAAACGAAAAAGCTAAAAACGTAGCGCATTTCTTCCTCGGTGTTGGAAATCATCAAAAACATTCCAGACCGGCGGTCTGGGTTACTTCGTTCGTTCCATTTTCCCGATCAAATCGTTTTTTTGATGGCGCTCCTTTTGCGTGCGAATATATTCGGAAACCACTTCGATGTCTTTGTTGCGCAGCGACAGCACGCCGTAACCTTCCTCCCACTCCAGCATGATGTTGAGCGACAATTGGTTAATCATCTCCGCGGCGGAAGTTTTCAGGGTATCGGCGACGATGTCGAGGCGATGCGACGGCAGCAGGCTGAGGAGAACGTGGACGTGATCTTCGCCGCCGCCGATTTCGTGCAGCTCGGCGCGCAGCTCGGCGCAGACCTGCCGGAGATGCGTGAAGAGCAGCCGCTGAATCGGCGCGGTGATGATCGGGGCGCGCGCTTTCGTGGCAAACACCAAATGAAAGACGAGTTCGTGAAAAATATCGGGCATGGCGGTTCGCTTACGCGAGGTTCCCTATGACAAGATTTTCTGGCGGTTGGTTGGAATTATTTTTCTGCGCCTCCGTCGGACTTAGGACTTCGGACCGCTCGACTTCTTCTTCATCAATAATTTGCAAACCTTTGGCGGCGAGCATTTTGCGAAAAGCCGGCGCTTTATCTTCCGGCACCTGCAAGCGAATGCGCTGCCACGCATGTTTCGTGAGCACCGAAATCTCGCCGGTGGATTTATTGCGCCGGGCCTGCAAAACCTCGGGCCAGCGCGCGAGAAAGGCGTTGGTCATGATCCCGCGCTCATTCACTTTCACCGCCGGCGCGGCGATGAGCCAATATTCACCGAGCAGGAGCAGCAATAAAAAGCTCACGTGAAATTTTAGCACCAGCAACACCGCTCCGGCAGCCAACAAAACGGCGGCGGCAATATGATAATACTTTGCTTTCGCTTTTTGCCAGAAAGGGTGGCCGGCGACTTTTTCAAAAAGCCATTTCAAGCGAACCGCCGCAAAGTAGCAATAACCGATAAAGAGTATCCAGAAAACATACTCGACAAGAATCATTGTTTCCTCTGTCCGTTTATTTATCCAGAGGCGCAACTTCCAGCGTCAAACCGTTCATGTTGCGGACGACGATTTTTTCTCCGGCCTCCAAACGCTCCAGCGCTTGGGCGCGCCAAAGCTCACCGCGGATTTTTACGCGATATTCGTGCGCCGCCACGCCCGTCACGGTGCCTTGCTCGCCGATCATACCCTCGGCGCCGGTTTGTGGCTTGCGAACCAATGACCGCATAATGAGCAACGCCAAGGCGAAATTGAATAATGTGAAAGCTGCGCCAACGATGATTTTGATCGGCCAATTTATCTTCCATTCGAGCAGGCGCTCAAAAACCAAATACAAGATCACATCATCGAACATCAGTGCCAGCGTAATCGCTAAAAGCAGGGCGCTGACAACGAGCAATGACCATCGCGATGCGGTTGCCATGCGCCATCATCCTTTGACGCTGCCGAGCGTCAATCCGGAAATCAGCCAGCGGCTGAGAAAAAGGAACAACGCCACCACCGGAATGCAGACAATGACGGCGCCCGCCGCGTACAAACCCCATTCGGTGTCGAAATTAGATTGAAATTGTTTTAGCCCGAGCGGCAGCGTGTAGAGCCGTTTGTCGATGATGATCACCGCGGCCACGAGATATTCGCTCCACGCGGACATGAAACTGAATAGCGCCGTGATCACCAGCGCCGGAGCGGCCAGCGGCAATACGATTTGATAAAAAATTTTAAATTTGCTGCAACCGTCAATGGAAGCCGCTTCTTCAAGGCTATAAGGAATCGTGTCGTAATAGCCTTTCATCTGCCAGATACAAAAAGGCAGCGCCGTCGCAGAATACGCAATCACCAGGCCGAGAAAAGTATCGTAAACTTTCAATTTGATCAGCATGAGAAAGAGTGGAAGCAACAACATCGTAACGGGAAACATTTGCGTCGCGATCAGCGCGATCATGCCGGCGTCGCGGCCGACAAATTTGTAGCGCGAGAACGCATACCCGGCGGTGCTGGCAAGCGAAACGCCAACCACTGTCACCATAAACGAGACGAGACTGCTGTTCAATAACCAGCGAAAAAACGGCTTCTCGTAAAATATCGTGCGATACGCGTCAAACGTGGCGTTCGCCGGAATCGGGCTGAGGTCGGTCGTCCACAGCATATTCCCGGGGCGCAGTGAAATGCCGAAGACGAGCAAAATCGGAAAGACGGTGACGGCAGTGACGATGATGAGAACTGTATAAATGAGAATATACTTCCAGATCGGCGTTGTCGTTTCCAGTCGGGCCATTAGTAAACTCCCTCGGTCGCACGCGTGCGGCGAATAAAGTTAATGCTGAAAACCAGCAGAATGAGAAAAATGACGATCGACAACGCCGCGCCGTAACCGTAGCTGTAATAATTGAACACCTGCCGATAAACAAACGAGACTAAAATATGCGTCGAGTCCGCGGGTTTGCCGCCGTCGCTCACGAGCCAGATGACGTTGAAGTTGTTGAATGTCCAGATGACGCCGAGAGAAATCGCCGGCACCATCACCGGCTTGAGCAGCGGCGCGGTGATCGTCCAGAATTGCCGCCACGGTTTGGCGCCGTCCACATCCGCAGCTTCGTACAATTCTTTCGGAATCGATTGCAGGCCGCCGAGCGCGATGATCATCATGAACGGAAAGCCAAGCCAGATGTTCGTGATCGTCGCCGCGGCAAAGGCGCCGAACGGATCGGAGAGCCATTGCATCGGCGGGAGACCGAAAACATTTTTTAACAGTAAATTAATGTAACCATATTCGTAGTTGAACATGCCGCGCCAGGTAAGGGCGGTGATGTATTGCGGCACGGCCCACGGCAGGATAAGCAGGGTGCGAAAAATGGCGCGCCCAGGCAGCGGCCGATGCAGCAGCAGCGCCAGCGCGACGCCGATGACGACGTGAAAAAAGACGTTGACGAACGTCCAGCCGAGGGTTTTTAAAAAGAGCAGATAAAAAATTTTCTCGCGGAAGACGCGCAGATATTGATCGAAGCCGATCAACGTCCAATCGCGAAAATGTCCGAGGCTCATATTGGAAAACGAGATCACCACGTTGTAGAGGAACGGGTAGATGACCACGAATCCCAACACCAGAAAAGACGGGATGATATAAATATAGGCCAATTTGTTTTCGCGGACGTGTGCCGCGAATCGCGCCAGATTCAAGCCTCTCCTCCTCCGATTTGGTGCGGCTAATTTTCCATCTCCTGCTTGAGCTGAGGAATTTTTGCTTCTGCTAAGTCTGCAAGCTCCACAATCAATGACAACTCAAATCCTCTAAATAATGTGGAAACTTTATGAAAATTGCAACAAAATTTATCGCCGATATTTTACACCGATTTTAGGACAGTCTTCATCCAACGGGCACCGCGAGCACCACGGACTCACCGGCTGACACATATTCTGCCCGAATGTCACGAGCCAGTCGTTGAGCGGAATCCAGTAGCGTTTCGGCAAAATCTCGCGCAGCGCCGTTTCGGTTTGTTCCGGCGTTTTGGTTTTCACCCAGCCGAGGCGATTGGAGAGGCGATGCACGTGCGTATCGACGCAGATGCCGGGCTTGTTGTATGCAACCGTGATCACGAGATTCGCCGTTTTTCGGCCGACGCCGTTTAATTGCAAAAGCTCCTCGAGCCTTTCCGGCACGCGGCCTTGATGCCGATCAATGAGCGCGCGGGAAAGCTCGCGAATCTGTTTGGCTTTGGTGCGATAAAATCCCGCCGGAAAAATCAGCGCAGCGATTTTTTTCTCGCTCAACTTGAGCATTCTTGCCGGCGCGTCGGCTTGCGCAAATAACCGCTTGCTGGCGGCGTCGGTAACCTCGTCTTTCGTGCGCAGACTGATAAGGCACGAGATCAACACGCGAAATGGATCACGGCTCTCTTCCGCTATTTGCGTGACCGTCGTAGTTTGAAACGGCCGAATCGCGCGACGAATTTTGGCGACCGTCTTGCTGAAATCAGAGGCTTGAGGTTGCATCTTATTTCTCTCTCATAACATCGAGGCTTGAAAAAACTCAAAGTGTTACCTCAAATTGCCTTGCTCCGCCTCGCCGATTTGCCCGATCATCGCCAGCGGCTCGCCCTGGCTCACCGGCGGCGTGCCGAGAATATAAAGTATTTCCCCGCGAAACGGGGCGCGCAAATCATAGAGTCGTTTGCCGGCAAAATCCGTCACGTAACCGAGCAGCGTTCCTTCCGCCACCGTGTGGCCGCGCTCGACGACGGGATAAAAAATTCCCGTCACCGTGCTCCGCAACACTTCGTTGCGATCGATGAAAATCGGCTGCTCGACGAGTTGCGCCTGTCCGTCCAACATTTTGAGATGGCGCATCACATTCATCACGCCCCATTCGATGCGCGCAAGCGAAGCATGGTCGGTCTGTCCGAGCGCGCCGGATTCCGTCGTGATCGCCGGTTTGCCGCGCGTCGTCGCGGTGGTCGAACAGTAAATTGAATTTTGCGGATCCGCGGGCCGCTCGCGATCCATCACGATGTGATCAAGCCCAAACGCCAGCGCCAATTGTTTCGATTTTTCCACCACCGAGGGGCCGCCGGTGTTCACGTCCCAATAACTGTAATGCCGCAGCGATTCGTTGCCGTCACCGCAGTGCAAATCGAGCAAATAATCGGCGCGCGCGATGACTTCTTTCGTGATCTGATAAGCGATGCGTTCCGAGACCGTGCCGTCCGTTTTGCCCGGATAAACGCGATTGAGATTTTTGCCGTCCACCGGACTGTAATAAATCGTCCGGCGCAGAAACGACGGCATATTCGCGACGTGCACCATGATCACCGTACCCGCCATCTTCTGCGGATCAAGCTGCGGCAGCAATCTTTGCAACGCGATGATCGGCGCATACTCGTAGCCGTGATTTCCCGCAACCAGCGCCAACACCGGCCCCGGACGCGCCCCATGCAAAACCGAAATCGGAATCATCGTGCCCTCATCATTCGCCGCGGGCACTTGAATTAGCCCGGAAATTTTCTCTCCCGCCTTTGCGGTGATGGGGCCAACGGTGAAATTACGGCGTGGCTGCGCCGAGGCCTTCGGTGACGACACAAAGACCCATATTAAGAATTGTAGTAAAATAAGGATAGCTTTTTTCATTTTTAATTCTTTCACATGAAATGAAACGTCCGTTCGTAGTGATGCCTTCAGGCGTTGTCTTCGCGCGTGAAAGCGACGCCTGAAGGCGTTACTACGGCGTTACTACGAGCGCTTTTCAAAAAAATTCGAGGCGGCCTGAAGGCCGCCCGCACCGCTTCGTGCTGGCTGCGCCAAGCTTTTTCCTGATCACTCAACATTTTAAAGGGTCAAATGACTCAAAGGGTCAAAGGCTCCATCATTGTCCGACGGGGACGCGCACGGCACGGACGTAGAAGTTGAAGTCCGCAACACCGTAGAAGATGCAATAGCCAAGGTCAAAGCCGGCCACCCACGCCACGCCGGCGCTTTGTTTATCAGCGGTCCAAATGTACCTCTGCGTTTGGTCAAACTTCGGATCAATGTACAAATCACCGTTCAACTTGCGCGGTTCCATCAACGACATAGCTTCT